>Ga0208124_100018_pt1 | contig 203417 bp, 166 predicted proteins | sample LakWasM104_HOW12_2_FD_183922 | JGI IMG/M metagenome (GOLD analysis project Ga0208124, IMG submission 183922) | Freshwater sediment methanotrophic microbial communities from Lake Washington under simulated oxygen tension - Sediment Metagenome... | ecosystem: Environmental > Aquatic > Freshwater...
AAAAGAAAGTCACCAAAGAAAAGGCGACCCCCAGTCTGCGACCCCTTCGCGTTGCGAAGGGGCAAACCTGCGGTGGGGCGGTTGCGGGGTGCGCCGTGGAACTCGCTTTGCGCTGCCGCGCGCCGCTCAGACAGCCACGGCGAGTCAGTTGACGAAGCACGCGCGCTGCGGCGGGCGTGCCACCCCGCAACCGCCCCGCCGCAGGCGCAGCCAGCAGGGGTGGGGAGCCAAACAGCCAAGCAGCCAAACAGCCGAACAACCATTCGGGCCATTGCTGCGCTCGGCCCAGGCTGCGCAGCGCGTGGCGCTTGCGCCCGCGAGATGGGGCCGAGCGCAGCAAAGGCCCGTGTGGCTGTTCTGTACCCCGGTGCCCCTCTGGATGCGCCGAGGAGCGCAGGGTTTGGCGGATCAGGGCTCGCGTGTGTCTGAGCGACGCGCAGCGGCGCGAGTTGAGCGAGACCCCGCCAAACCCGAGCACCGCAGGTTGCCCCGTAGCGAAGCGCAGGGGACGCAGACAGTGGGGTCGCCTTTCTTTTGGGTACTTTTCTTTGGCGAAGCAAAGAAAAGTGCCTCGCCTGCCGGGCGACTCCCGGCCTCCGCCCTTAACAAAGGCATGCGACTCAGTCAGCGCACACAACCAAACACTACAAAATCAATAGCTACCAGCCCGTATCCCACTAGCGCATCCAGCCAAAGTCACCAGAAAAAAATCACATCACCCGCCCATACCACCACACTGACAAACCCGCCGCCACTAGCGCCAGCACCGCCCCCAACAACGCCAGCAAAGAAGAAATCTCCGTCTCCTTCTTCTCCACCGTCAGCCGCGAGCTCAGCGTCTCGTACACCTTCTTCAGGTCTGCCGCCGTCGCCGCATGAAAGTACTCGGCATTGGTCCGCGCAGCCACCGCCTTCAGCGTTTCCTCGTCCAGCCGCACGCGCATCGACCAGCCCTCGAAGCCAATCGTTTCGCCCTGCACCGTGCCCACCCCCACCGTGTACACACGCACCCCCCGGTCGGCCGCCCACTTGGCGGCTTCCAGCGGGTCCACGCCCGTGGTGCGCTGGCCGTCGGTCAGCATGATGATGGCGGCCGAGTTGTAGGAGCCCGGGGCCACGGGCGTGAAGGTCTTGGCGGGGTCTTGTTGCTTGCCCAGCTCTTCGATGGGCCTGGGGCGCATGGCCTGGCGGCCGCCCAGCGCGGCGATGTCGATGCCCGCGTCGGGGAAGATCGTGGCCAGCGACAGCATGATGCCGTTGCCCGTGGCCGTGCCGCGCTGCAGCTGGAAGCTGTCGATGGCCTTGACCAGGTCTTCACGGCTCTGGGTGGGCAGCTGGGCCAGCTGGGCGCTGCCGGCAAAGGCCACGATGCCCACGCGCACGTGGCGCGGCAGGTCGGCGATGAAGGCCTTGGCGGCGTTCTGGGCGGCGGTGATGCGGTCGGGCTCCACATCGGCGGCGCGCATGCTGCCCGACACGTCCATGGCCAGCATGATGGTCTGGTCCTGCGAGGGCAGGGTGATGACGGCCAGCGGGCGTGCGGCGGCCAGCAGCAGGGCCACCAGGGCCAGCAGGAACAGCGCGGGCGGGATGTGGCGGCGCAGGTGCTGGCCGGGGCCCACGGCCTCGCGCACCAGGGAGAGGCTGGAGTAGGTCAGCGCTGTTTTCTTGCGCCGGTGCAGCAGCCACCAGTACAGCAGTACCAACAAGGGCACCGCCAGCAGCAGCCAGAGCAGGGTGGGCCAGAGAAAAACCATGGTGTGTGTCCTTGGTGGCGTGTACAGCGTGTGCGGCGGGTGACTAAGTAATCAATCCATCGATCGGTCAGGCGGCGGCCGCCTGTGTGGCAGGGCCTGCGGATGCCGATGCGGGGACGAGGGGGTGGCTGTGCGCCCGCACCCGGCGCTGGCGCAGGTCCATGAAGCGCAGTAGGGCGTCGACCAGGTCGTCGTCGGTGCACAGCTCCAGCGTGTCGGCGCCCGCGCGCGTCAGGCCTTCACGCAGCGCGGCCTCGCGGTCGGCGGCCAGTTGGGCAAAGCGGCGGCGAAAGCCCGCGTCGTGTGTGTCCACCTGTAGCTGCTCGCCGCTTTCGGCATCGCGCAGCGTCACCAGGCCCACATCGGGAAGCTCCAGCTCCAGCGGGTCGAGCAGGCGCACGGCCACCACGTCATGCCGCTGGGCCAGTTGGGCCAGTGGCTTTTCCCAGCCAGGCGCGCTGATGAAGTCGGACACCACAAACACGGTGGACCGGCGCTTGAGCGTGGCCAGACCGGTCTGCAGCAGCCGGTGCAGCTCGGTGGCGCCGCCACCTGTCTTGTGCAGCGGCACAGGGGTTTTGGAGGGCAGCAGTTTGTGCACCAGGTGCAGCACATGGGCACGGCTGCTGCGCGGGGGCAGCACGGCGTCGACCGCGCGCGCAGCCTGCGGGCTGGCGCCGCCATAGAGTACGGCGCCCACGCGGTTGCCGTGGCGAGTCAGCAGGCGCGAAAGCACAGCCACAAAGCCGGTCAGGATGTCGCGCTTGGCATGGCCGGTGGGGCCGAAGCTGATGGACGGACTCAGGTCCAGCAGAAACCAGGCCGACATTTCGCGGTCTTCGGTGAACACGCGCACATGGGGCGTGTTCAGCCGCGCGGTCACGTTCCAGTCGATGTGGCGCACGTCGTCATGCGGCTGGTATTCGCGCAGGTCGGTCAGGTCCAGACCAGTGCCGCGCATCAGCGTGCGGTAGTCGCCCTGCAGCAGGCCGTCCAGGCGGCGGATCACCTTCCACTCCAGCTCGCGCAGCAGCCGGTCGGCCTGCCCGGGCAGCGTGGGCAGGGTGTGGACCGTGGCGGATGGGACGGATGTGGCGGGCGGCTTGCTGGTCATGGCGGGTGGATTCAAGCGGCCTTTTGTTCGTGGTGCAAGGGGCGCGCCGGTGCCGGGATCTTGGCCATGATGCGCTGGATGAGCGCGTCGGCATCCAGCCCTTCAGACAGCGCCTCGTACGACAGCGCCACACGGTGGCGCAGCACATCGGCGGCCAGGTCCACCATGTCTTCGGGCAGCACATAGTTGCGCCCGCGCAGCATGGCCAGGGCCTGGGCGCCTTCGGCCAGGGCAATGGTGGCGCGCGGGCTGGCGCCGCAGCTGATGTAGCCGGTCAGGTCCTTCAGGCCATGCCGCGCGGGCTCGCGCGTGGCCGCCACCAGCTTCACGGCGTACTGCAGCATCGACGGATCTACATACACCGTGCGGCATTCGGCCTGCAATGCCGCCAGCTGCGCCGTGGTGGCCACGGGCAGCACCTGCACGGGCACATCGAGCGCGCGCTGGGCGATCACGAATTCTTCTTCCTCGGTAGGGTAGCCCAGCAGCACCTTCATCATGAAGCGGTCCACCTGCGCCTCGGGCAGCGCGTAGGTGCCTTCGGTCTCGATGGGGTTCTGGGTGGCCATCACCAGGAAGGGCTCGGGCACCTTGTGGGTTTCGCCCGCAATGGTCACCTGGCGCTCCTGCATCACCTCCAGCAGCGCGCTCTGCACCTTGGCGGGCGCGCGGTTGATTTCGTCGGCGAGCAGCAGGTGGGTAAAGACTGGACCCAGCGTGGTGCTGAACTCGCCGGTTTTCTGGTTGTACATGCGCGTGCCCACCAGGTCGGCGGGTACCAGGTCGGGCGTGAACTGGATGCGCTTGAAGCTGCCCTGGATGGTGCTGGCGAGTGTTTTCACCGTCAGCGTCTTGGCCAGGCCCGGCACGCCCTCGACCAGCAGGTGGCCCTGGGCCAGCATGGCGACCATGACGCGCTCCAGAAAGCGGTCTTGCCCGACCACCACGCGTTTGACCTCGTAGAGCACCTGTTCCATCAGCGTGGCGGTGGCGGCGTTCGATGCATTGGGCGATGTGCTGGACGACATGGGGCTCCTTGCGATGATGGGTGGGAAGGTGGTGATGGCGGGGCGGTGTACGGTCAGAACGGTGGCATGCCCACGGCAGACGCCGCGTTTTCGATGGGCACCGCAAAACCGATGCCGATGAAGGTGCGCGCCTGCGTGGGGTTGAGGATGGCGGTGACGATGCCCACCACCTCGCCGTCCATCGTCACCAGCGGGCCGCCAGAGTTGCCCGGGTTGGCCGCTGCGTCGAACTGGATCAGATTGCTGAGCTGGCGCTTGCCCTCGGGCGAAGTGAACTCGCGCTGCAGGCCCGATACCACGCCCGCCGAGGCCGACGGGCCGATGCCAAAAGGAAAGCCGACGGCCACCACATGGTCGCCCGGGCGCAGGTTCTGGGTGGACCGCAGGGTGGCGGCCTCCAGGTCGTCGGGCACCTTGTGGGCCTGCAGCACGGCCAGGTCGTTTTCGGGTTGCACGCCGGTGATGCTGGCCGTGGTTTCCAGTCCGTCGTGGAAGGTGATGCCGATGCGGTCTGAGCCCGCCACCACATGCAGGTTGGTCAGGATGACGCCTTTGTCCACGATGACCACGCCCGTGCCGATGCCGCGCTCGACCTCTTCCTTGCCGTTCTTGCTGCGCCCGTAGCCCACCACGCGCACCACCGAGGGGCCGATGCTCTCCACAGCCCGCGCGGCGGCAGAGGGCGGGGTGGTGGTCTCCAGCGTGCGCAGCACCGCGGCGTCGATGTCGTCCTGGGTGATCTTGCGGGCGGGGCTGCGGGTGTTGTGCCAGGCGCTGGCTACCAGCAAGGCGGCCAACAGCACCACGATGGTCCACAGGGCAACCAGCTGGCGTTTGAATGCCCGGGAATTCGGGGGCGTGGCGGCTGCGGTGGCGGCGTTCGTCGCTGGCGAATCATCTGCGGGCGGCGCTGTGGAGGCCACGGCTTCGGTGGCATCCACCGCCGCAGGCGTGCGGTTGCGGGCGGGGCGGGAGCTGCTGTAGAGGGCGGGCCGGGGCATCCTGTCACCTTTGCTCGTACACGCCAGGGCCTGGCGCACGCAAACGACAGTAGCACGGTTTGCGGGCAAATGCACATGCAGGGCTACATGGGCCCACCGTCCCCTGCGACCGCAGCCTTTGCAGGCTGCATCGGGCATCATCGGCGCATGACCGCCTGGATCGATACCCACTGCCACCTCGACGCCCCCGAGTTCGATGCCGACCGCAGTGCAGTCCGCACACTGGCGGCGGCGCAAGGCGTTTGCCATTGCGTGATTCCGGCCGTGGAGCGCAGCAACTGGGACACCGTGCGGGCGCTGGCGCACCAGCATGGGGACAGCTATGCGCTGGGCATTCATCCCCTCTACACAGGGCGCGCCGAGGAGGAGGACCTGCAGCATCTGGCCGCGTACCTGGAGCAGCACCACGCCGACCCGCGCCTGGTGGCGATTGGCGAGATCGGCCTCGATTACTTTGTGCCGGGCCTCGATCCGGCGCGCCAGGAGCGGTTTTACCGCGCACAGCTGCAGCTGGCCCGGCGGTTTGACCTGCCGGTGATCCTGCATGTGCGCCGCTCTGCCGACAAGCTGCTCAAGGGCCTGCGGGATTTGCCGGTGCGCGGCGGCATTGCGCATGCCTTCAACGGCAGCCTGCAGCAGGCGCAGGCGTTCATCGGCCTTGGCTTCAAGCTGGGATTTGGCGGTGCGGTGACCTATGACCGCGCCCTGCAGCTGCGCCGTCTGGCCACCGAGCTGCCCGGCGATGCCCTGGTGCTGGAAACCGACGCGCCTGACATTCCGCCCCACTGGCTGTACACCACCGCCGCAGAGCGCGCCGCAGGACAAGCCCAGGGCCGCAACAGCCCGGCAGAGCTGCCTGGCATTGCGGCGGTGGTGGCCCAGCTGCGCGGCCAGCCTGTGCAGGTGCTGGCCGGCAGCACCTGGGCCAATGCCTTGGCCGCTTTGCCCCGGCTGGAGAGGCTGCTGACAGACGGGTAGCCATCGCAGGGTGGATGAGGGATCGGCAAAAAAGATGAATGGGGAGAAATTTGGGAGCTTGACGCCCTGTGGCAAAGGGCCGACAGCTTCTTTTTTGTGCTGCCAGACGTGGCTGACGGCCCTTTGGGGCCAAAATTGCCCCATGCTTCCAGCCCCTGTTGCAGCCGACCCGTCGCTGGCCTCCACGCCTGACGCCTCCGGCCTGTCCGCGCGCTGTCTGGGCCTTCCGCCGGTGGCAGGTGTGCGCACCGTGGTGCTGGTGCTGGGCAGTTTTCCGGGGGCTGCGTCATTGCAAGCCCGCCAGTACTACGCGCACCCCCAGAACCACTTCTGGAAGATCCTGCAGGCCTTGTGGCCCCAGCATCCCTTGCCCCCGGCGGGGCCGGATAGCTATGCGGACCGCTGCGCCTGGCTGCTGGATCGCGGCCTGGGCCTGTGGGACGTGTACCAGAGCTGCGAGCGCGAGGGCAGCCTGGACACCAGTATCCGTAACGCCCGGCTCAACGACTTTGCGGCGCTGCGCAGTGTGTGCCCCCGGCTGGCCGCGCTGGCGCACAACGGTGCGGAGAGCTTTAGGCACGCGCCGGCGGCGCTTGCCGCGCTGGGAGCTGCCGGGCCGCCGACGCTCTTGCCGCATGATGTGGGCACGTCAGGCGCACGTGCCATCGAGGCCGTGCGGCTGCCATCGACCAGCCCGGCCAACGCCTCCTGGAGTTTTGAACGTAAATTGACCGCCTGGGCCGATGTGATGGCCCGGCACGGATTGCTGTGAATGGCCCGTAAAAAAGAAACCTTGCAAGAACTGCCCGAAGTCAGCGTGTCTGACGACGGCGAAGTGCGCCACCTGCACCTGGGCACACCCTGGATCCAGGGCTCCATGCGCATCGATGAGCCCTTTGCCCTGGAGCTGGAATACGTGCAGCGCATGATGGCCTGGTTGCTGTTTGCCGACCTGGCGCAGGTGTCCAAGGGCCATGCCATGCAGTTGGGCCTGGGGGCTGGTGCCATCACCAAGTTCTGCCACAAAAAGCTGCGCATCTGCACCACCGCCATCGAGCTGAACCCGCAGGTGCTGGCCGTGTGCCGCCAGTGGTTCAAGCTGCCGCCCGACGGCCCCAAGCTGCGCGTGGTGCTGGCCGATGCGTCCAAGGAGATCCAGAACCCCATGTGGCTGGGCACGGTGGATGCGCTGGCTGTGGACCTGTATGACCACGAGGCTGCGGCCCCCGTGCTCGATAGCCCCGATTTTTATGCCGACTGCCGCGCACTGCTCACGGAGACGGGCTGCATGACCGTGAACCTGTTCGGCCGCGCGTCGAGCTTTGACCGCAGCCTGCAGAGCATGTCCCAGGCGTTTGGCAGCGATGCGCTGTGGGCGTTCAAGCCCACGCGTGAAGGCAACACGGTGGTGCTGGCCCAGCGCACCACCACGCGGCCCAAGCGCACGGAACTGGCCGAGCGGGCCGAGGCGATTCAGGCGCGGTGGGACCTGCCCACCACCAAATGGCTGCGGGTGTTCAAGCCTGTGAACCCCTGAGAGGAATCTTGCAATGAATGCTCCTGTCGTGACCCCTGACCGGCTGAAGTCGGCTTCACACATTGGCCCGGTGGACTGGCGCCGCATGGTGCAGTGGCTCAGCGATGACAAGGTGATCTCGCGCGAGGAAGCGCAACGCACCATCGCCCGCTGTTCGCAGGCTGAGAGCTCCCAGCATGCCCTGGTACGCCTTGCCAGTGTGGCCATGGAGCGCGCCAGCGACAGCAAGCCGCTCGACATCGAGGCGCTGTCCGAGTATCTGGCGCAACGTGCGGGCCTCGCCTACCTGCGCATCGACCCCCTCAAGGTGGATGTGGGGCGCGTAGCAGACACCATGAGCGCCACTTATGCGGAACGCCACAAGGTGCTGCCCGTGCAGGTGACCAGCAAAGAAGTGGTGGTGGCCACGGCCGAGCCTTTCATCGATGACTGGGTGGCCGAGGTGGAGCGCCAGTCGCGCCGCTCGGTGCGTCGGGTGGTGGCGAACCCCCAAGACATCCACCGCTTCACGGCCGAATTTTTTGCGCTGGCCAAGTCGGTGCGCGCCGCGCAGAAGGCTGGCGGCAACTCGGGTGGCAGCAGCTTTGAGCAGCTGGTGGAGCTGGGCAAAAGCAACAAGCAGCTCGATGCCAACGACCAGGGCGTGGTCAAGGTGGTGGACTGGCTCTGGCAGTACGCGTTTGACCAGCGTGCGAGCGACATTCACCTGGAGCCGCGCCGCGACCAGGGCGTGATCCGTTTTCGTATCGACGGTGTGCTGCACCCGGTCTACCAGATGCCCATGGGCGTGCACAACGCGATGGTGGCGCGCATCAAGTTGCTGGGTCGCATCGATGTGGTGGAAAAACGCCGCCCACAGGACGGCCGCATCAAGACCCGCAACCAGCGGGGCGAAGAGGTGGAAATGCGCCTGTCCACCTTGCCCACTGCGTTTGGCGAAAAGATGGTCATGCGCATTTTTGACCCGGACAACGCGGTCAAGGACCTTGATGCCCTGGGCTTTGCGCAGCACGACGCGCAGCGCTGGGAGGCGTTGGTCAAGCGGCCGCACGGCATCATCCTGGTGACCGGCCCCACGGGTTCGGGCAAGACCACCACGCTGTACTCCACCCTGAAGCGCGTGGCCACCGAAGAGGTCAACGTGAGCACGGTGGAAGACCCCATCGAAATGATCGAGCCCAGCTTCAACCAGACCCAGGTGCAGCCGCAGCTCGACTTCAACTTTGCCGAAGGCCTGCGCGCCCTGATGCGGCAGGATCCTGACATCATCATGGTGGGTGAGATCCGCGACCTGGAGACCGCCGAGATGGCCATCCAGGCGGCGCTGACGGGCCACCTGGTGTTCTCTACCCTGCACACCAACGATGCCCCCAGCGCCATCACCCGCATGATGGAGCTGGGTGTTCCGTCGTACCTCATCAATGCCACCTTGCTGGGCGTGCTGGCCCAGCGGCTGGTGCGCACGCTGTGCAAGCACTGCAAACAAAAGGATGAGGCCGCGAGCCGTGAAGCCCTGACCGAGGTGGTCAAGCCCTGGAAGATCAGTGGTAGCTACCACCCGTACAAGCCGGTTGGCTGCGTGGATTGCCGCATGGGCGGTTTCAGGGGCCGCATGGGGCTCTATGAATTGCTCACCGTCAGCGAGGCGCTCAAGGACAAGATCACCCAGGCGCCTTCCATTGATGTGCTGCGTCGGCAGGCCGTGCAAGACGGCATGCGTCCCCTGCGCCTGGCGGGTGCGCTGCGCGTGGCCGAGGGGCTGACCACGATGGAAGAGGTGATTGCCGCCACGCCGCCTCTGGAGTGAGCGAAGGGGAGGGGCGGTCATTCCTCTGCGGTTGGCCAGCCGTCTTCCAGAGTGGTTTTCGAGACAGTCTCCTGGGCGACTCGCCCGGTGGTGCATGCTTGCCAGGCGTTACCGGATGTAGGTGGAATCCACATCGCGCTGCCCCCTCCTTGCCAGCACAATCGCGCAGTCGAGAATTCCGTCAAGGAGACAATTCGTGAAAATCAAGAGTAATAAAGACTTTGCGTCCGGGCTCATGTTCATGGGCGTCGGGGTCGCATTTGCGTGGGGTGCCACCACTTACAACGTGGGCACGGGCGCGCGCATGGGCCCTGGCTACTTCCCGTTATTGCTGGGGATATTGCTGGCCCTCATCGGCAGCGTGATCACCTTCAAGGCGCTGACCGTGGAAACCGCCGACGGCGACAAGATCGGCAAATGGGCCTGGAAGCCGCTGTTCTTCATCCTGGCCGCTAACTTTGCCTTCGGCATTCTCCTGGGCGGCCTGCCCAGCCTGGGCATCCCGGCCATGGGGCTCATCGTGGGCATCTATGCACTGACCTTCATCTCCAGCCTGGCTGGCAATGAGTTCAATGCCAAGGCCGTATTTGTTCTCGCCACCGTGCTGGCCATTGGCAGCTATGTGGCTTTTGTGTGGGCGCTCAAGCTGCAGTTTCCTGTGTGGCCGAGTTTCATCGCAGGTTAAGCAGGAGCACCGACCATGGATCTTATTAACAACTTGTCGTTGGGTTTTGGTGTTGCTTTCACTTTCCAGAACCTGATTTACTGTTTTGTGGGCTGTTTGCTCGGCACGCTCATTGGCGTGCTGCCAGGCATTGGCCCGGTGGCGACCATCGCCATGCTGCTGCCGGCCACCTATGCGCTGCCCCCGGTGGCGGCGCTGATCATGCTGGCTGGTATTTACTACGGTGCCCAGTACGGTGGTTCCACCACCGCCATTCTGGTGAACCTGCCAGGCGAGTCCTCGTCGGTGGTGACCGTGATTGACGGTTACCAGATGGCGCGCAAGGGTCGAGCGGGGCCGGCGCTGGCGGCTGCGGGCCTGGGTTCGTTCTTTGCGGGCTGCGTGGGTACGCTGATCCTGGCGGCCTTTGCGCCTCCGCTGACCGAAGTCGCGTTCAAGTTCGGCCCTGCCGAATACTTCTCGCTGATGACCTTGGGCCTGATCGGTGCCGTGGTGTTGGCCTCGGGTTCGTTGCTCAAGGCGGTGGCCATGATCGTGCTGGGCCTGCTGATGGGTCTGGTGGGGACCGACGTGAACTCGGGTGTGGCGCGCTTCAGCTTCGATATCCCTGAGCTGACCGACGGCATCGGTTTCGTGACCATCGCCATGGGTGTGTTCGGTTACGGTGAAATCATCGCCAACCTCTCGCGCCCCGATGATGAGCGTGAGGTGTTCACTGCCAAGGTGGAAGGTCTGTTCCCCACCAAGGAAGACTTCAAGAACATGATCCCCGCTGTGCTGCGTGGCACAGCGCTGGGTTCTGCTCTGGGCATCTTGCCCGGTGGTGGAGCCTTGCTGGCCGCTTTTGCTGCCTACACGGTGGAAAAGAAGACCAAGCTGCGTCCTGGCGAAGTGCCCTTCGGCCAAGGCAACATCCGCGGTGTAGCGGCCCCCGAGTCGGCCAACAACGCAGGTTCGCAAACCTCGTTCATCCCTCTGCTGACACTGGGCATTCCTCCCAACGCCGTGATGGCGCTGATGGTGGGTGCCATGACCATCCACAACATCCAGCCTGGTCCCCAGGTGATGACGAGCAACCCCGAACTGTTCTGGGGCCTGATCGCGTCGATGTGGATCGGCAACGCCATGCTGGTGATCCTGAACCTGCCGCTGATCGGCATCTGGATCAAGCTGCTGACCGTGCCTTACCGCTGGCTGTATCCGTCCATCGTGCTGTTCTGCGCGGTGGGTGTGTACTCCACCAACAACAACACCTTCGACATCTGGATGGTGGGTGCGTTTGGTCTGATTGGCTACATCTTTCACAAGCTGGGCACCGAGCCTGCACCTTTACTGCTCGGCTTCATTCTGGGCCCCATGATGGAAGAGAACCTGCGCCGTGCGCTGCTGCTGTCGCGTGGTGACTGGAGCGTGTTTGTGACGCGTCCGCTGTCGGCTGGCCTGTTGGCGGCTGCGGCACTGCTGCTCATCATCGTGCTGCTGCCTTCAGTCAAGAACAAGCGCGAAGAAGCGTTTGTGGAAGACTGATCGGTTACGATTCTTTTCTCACCCTGATCAACGGCACCTTCGGGTGCCGTTGTTTTTTGGGCAGTGGCGTCCACGTGGTACGGCTGTCGCCAGTACACAATTGCGGGCAGAGGTCCGCATGTCTACACCGTTTCATCCCACGCAGCACCCGCACCGGGCGATGCTGCACAACGAAATCCACGCCCGCCCGCCCGAGGCGATGAATGCTCCGCTGGCCATCGCGCACATCGTGATGCTGGCCGATGCTGCAGGGCGCGAGGCCAGCCGGGCCCATGTGGCCGCGCTCCTGCGGGACCACCACATGGCGCTGCCCGACGCCCAGACCACCCACTTGCGGATGGACTTGGGCGCTTTTCGGATGCGCTGGGAGATGCACACCGAATTCGTCACCTGGACCTTCATGGTCCCGGCGCCGGTGGAGGCTTTTGGAGAGCGGGAGCCGGTCAGTGCCGTGGATTCCGTTCCGCACGACTGGCTTGCAGCTTTGCCCGGCCAGTGCCTGTGCAGCCTGAACCTGTGGGTGCTGCCCACACACACCTTTGGATCGGGCTCCCTGGTCAAGCATGTTCTGCACGAAGACACATTGGTAGCCTCTACCGTGGCCGACGGGCATGGTGAGGTGTACACCGACTTTGCGATCCACGCCGACGGCTTTTCGCGCATGGTGCTGCTCGCAGGGGGTATGACACCACGGCGCTTGGGACGTTTGGTGCAGCGCCTGCTGGAAATCGAGACCTACCGCATGGCTGCCTTGCTCGGCCTGCCTGCCGCTCGCGAGGCTGCCAGCGTGCTGGCCTTTGCTGAGCGCGAACTGGCGGCGCTGGCTGAAGCCATCCGCACGGCCAACCGTGATGACGAGCCCGCCTTGCTCGACCGGCTGACGCGCCTGGCCGGGCAGGTGGAAAGTCAGTACGCAGCCACGCACTCGCGCTTCTCGGCCAGCAGTGCCTACTTTGAATTGCTGGACCGCCGTATCCAGGACATTGCCGAGTCCCGCCTGGCGGGCATGCAGACCATCCGAGAGTTCATGGACCGGCGCCTGACCCCCGCTCGGAGTACCTGTGAGTGGGCAACCCGTCGGCAGGATGCGCTGTCGCAGCGCGTATCGCGCATGAGCAACCTGCTGCGCACCCGGGTAGAGATCGAACAGCAGCAAAGCAGCCAGGCGCTGCTGACCACCATGAACCACCGGCAGGATCTGCAGTTGCAGATGCAGTCCACCGTGGAGGGGTTGTCTGTGGCGGCCATTACCTATTACATCGTCGGGCTCGTCAGCTATCTGGCCAAGGGCGCGCAAAAACTGGGCTGGCCGTTGTCGCCGGAGACTACGGCAGCCCTCGCGATTCCGGTGGTGGCGGCAGGGGTGTGGTGGTCACTGCGGCGGCTGCACCAGCGGGTGTTCCACAAACACCGCTGAGGCGGTAGGCCCACCGATCTGTCGAGCGGCACGGGGTGCACTTTGGCTTGTCAGCCATCGTTGATGAAGTGGGCGCCCGCGCAGAGGTTCGATGGCCTGCACCAGCCTTGCCGTGTCACACTGGGCGCAACGCTCCGGCGACCACTGTCCGGCAGATACTTCAGCAGGCGCTTTGCGTCCCTTCGTACCCGTGACCACTGAAAAGAAGAGCATTGCCTCCGGCCTTGTGCTGGCATTCCTGGGCTCCATCGCCTTCAGCGGCAAGGCCATCATCGTCAAGCTGGCCTACCGCCATGGGGTGGATGCGGTCACGCTCATCATGTACCGCATGCTGTTTGCGCTGCCCATCTTTGCCGTGATGGCCTGGTGGGCCAGCCGGGGCAAACCGCCACTGACCCGCAAGGACTGGCTGGGCGTGCTGGGCCTGGGTGTCACCGGCTACTATCTGGCGAGTTTTCTCGACTTTGCAGGGCTTGCCTACATCAGTGCCAGCCTGGAGCGCCTCATCCTGTACCTCAACCCCACGCTGGTCGTGTTGCTGGGCTGGGTGTTGTACGGGCGTGGTATCCGCTGGGCCCAGGCGGCAGGCATGCTGGTGAGCTACAGCGGCGTGGTTCTGGTGTTTGGCCACGAGGCCAACCTGCAGGGTGCCAATGCTGCCTGGGGCACCTTGCTCGTGTTCCTGAGTGCAGTCAGCTATGCCATCTATCTGGTTTACAGCGGCGAGATGGTGCAGCGCCTGGGCGCGCTGCGGTTGGTGGGGCTTGCCACGACCGTGGCTTGCCTGTGCTGCCTGTTGCAGTTTGTGGTGCTGCGGCCGCTGAGTGCGGCAGTTGTTGCGCCTGAGGTGATCTGGCTGTCGGTGCTCAACGCCACCTTGTGCACGGCCGCGCCCGTGCTGATGGTGATGATGGCCATTGAGCGCATCGGCGCGGGCATGGCCGCGCAGACGGGCATGGTGGGCCCGTTGTCCACCATCCTCATGGGCGTGTGGATTCTGGGCGAACCGTTCACGGTGTGGGTCGCTGCCGGGACGGTGCTCGTGGTCGCGGGTATCTTCATTTTTACCCGCATGGCGCGCAGGGCCTGACCCCCCACATCCCGCAGCCCTTTGGGGCGCCGTGACAAGGGCCGCCCTGCTTGCTTTTATGAGGTCTTCTTTTTGGGAGCTGCCTTGCTGCGGGCTGGTGCCTCGGCCGGTGCTGCAGGCGACGGCACCGCAGCTGCTGCGGGCGCAGTCTTGGGATTCATGCGCTGGGCCACCGTCACGGGGGCCGTGCCGGTGAATCCATCGAGGTTCTTGCCCATGGCCAGCTCCAGTTGCTCCAGGCGCGCTTGTGCCGGCGGGTGCGTGGCCAGTGCCAGCGTGAAGGCCGGGTTGTCAGGCGTAGCGGTGCGCAGGTGCTGGAGCACCGACACCAGTCCATAAGGATCAAACCCCGCGCGGGTGGCCAGGGCTACGCCCGTGCGGTCGGCATCGTATTCATCGGTCTGGTCCAGGCCGCGTGCGTACAGGTTGCGCCCCAGTGCCAAAAATTGCGAGGCCACCACGTTGCCCACGGCGTTGGTCTTGATCTGCGAAGCCACCAACTGGGTCAGCATGCCCGACTGTGCCGTCTTGCGAATGGCCAGCAGGTGGTGTTTGGCGGTGACGTGGGTGATTTCGTGGGCGAGGATGCCAGCCAGCTCGGCCTCGTCAGCGCAGCGGTCGATCAGGCCCTTGGTCACGAACACATACCCCCCCGGGGCCGCAAAGGCGTTGTACCCCGAGTCGTCCAGCACCACAAAGGTCCACGGCAGGTTGGGGCGGGGCGATTGCAGGCTGATCCAGCGCCCCAGCTGATTCACATACCGCTGCAGTGCCATGTCCGGGTGCAGGGGTTTGCTGCCCAGCAGCACGGCCGAGAGTTGGCGGCCGATTTCGATCTCGCGGGGCTCGTCGATGCTCTCGACCGAACGGGTGAGCATGCTGATGAGGTCATCCCCCTGGCCTGCGGGGCTGCCTCCACCGGTGATGGCGCCCAGCAGGCCTCCGCCGGTGTTGCTGGTGGAGCTGCCACCACCCAGGGCGTTGAGCAGATTCATGACCCCCTGGCTCTGCCCCTGGCTGGGGAGCAGGGTCAGGGCCAGGGCGGTACACGCCGCCGCGAGCAATCGGGTGCGGGAGAGGGATGGGGGCAGACGCATGGCAGCTCTCGCTCAGTTGGGGCTGAAATTGGGGTCGGACGGATTGTTGGACGAGCCTGTCGCCCCCGATCCGCTGCTGGAGGAGGGCCGGGGCGGCTCCGCCAGGGGTGCCACGTTGCGTGGCTGCAGCGACGCATTGCTGGCGAACTGGCGGGCTTGGTCGGCGTTGACCCGCAGCCCCTCGGCCTGGGTCACGGCTGCCGGGTTGGGTTGCGCCTTGGCGATGTCTTCGGCTCCCAGACCCCGGATTCCCACGGTGGAGGTGGCGGTCGTGGTGCCGCCGCTGTTTCCGCCGAACAAGCTGCCAAGGCCTCGCATTCCGCTCGTTGCGGCATTACCAGTGGCCGGTGCTGCGCCTGACTGGGGGCCCAGGTCAAACATATGGACCCAGCCCGTAGCGCCTTGTGCTGTGCTGACCTTGGCCCAGGGCCCCTTGCGCTCACTGCTACGCGTGACTACTGAGTTGGCCTCCAGGGGTGCCACGCTGGCGCCGCTTTCTGCGGGGCTGTCGCGCAGCTGGGTGGCGCGTTTGACCACGGCAGCCTCCTGCGCATGCGCTGTGGTGCAGAGCAGTGGCAAGAGGGCCATCGCGGCCGATGCCAGCCAAGGCGCCAGGGCTTTCCAGTGCGGCCGGTTCATGGTGATGCTCTCCAACTATGATTTAACAAAGCACACTTGTATCAGTGTGCAACCAGGAGATTGTTATGGATTTGGGTATTGCAGGCAAATGGGCGCTGGTGTGTGGCGCGAGCAAGGGGCTGGGCTATGGCTGCGCGCAGGCTTTGGTGCGCGAGGGTGTCAATGTGGTCATCAACGCCCGCAGTGCCGAGGCACTCGAACAGGCTGCTACTCGTTTGATAGCTGAAAGTGCAAACAAGACCAGCGCCAGCGGCCAAAAGGGTGCCTCACCCCAGGTGCTGGCTGTGGCGGCCGACATCACCACATCCGAAGGGCGTGCGGCGGTGTTCTCGGTGGCCGGAGGACCGGGCCGTGACTTCGACATCGTGGTCACCAACGCAGGCGGCCCACCCACCGGCGACTTCCGCGACTGGAACCGCGACGCCTGGATCAAGGCTGTGGACGCCAACATGCTGACCCCTATCGAGTTGATTCAGGCCACGGTGGATGGCATGGCTGCACGCGGGTTTGGCCGCATCGTCAACATCACTTCCAGCGCCGTGAAGGCGCCCATCGACATCCTGGGCCTGTCCAACGGAGCGCGCAGCGGTCTCACGGGGTTTGTGGCGGGTGTGTCGCGCAGCAAGATTGCAGCGAGCGGGGTGACCATCAACAACCTGCTGCCTGGCAAGTTCGACACCGACCGGCTCGCAGCCACCGTCACGGCAGCCGCCAGCAAGGCGGGCAAGAGCGTCCAGGATGTGCGCTCCGCGCAGCAGGCGCAGATTCCGGCAGGGCGGTATGGCACTGCCGAAGAGTTTGGTGCCATTTGCGCCTTCCTGTGCAGCGTGCACGCGGGCTACATGACGGGACAGAACGTGCTGGCCGACGGTGGTGCCTACCCCGGTACGTTCTGACGCAGGCCGGGCCCGACGAGGCCCGGCTGGTGGGCTGTGTGGCGCAGTGCTCCCGCAGAACGGAAGCTGGCGTGGTGTTTTGCCGACAGCTTTACCGGAGCGCTGAATAATTGGTGGAATACTGCGGGCCAGCGCCTGCCACTGTCCGCCGCCATGCAATCTGTCCACACTCCCTTTCTGCCGCGCCTGAAACGCCACTGCACCCTGCTGTGTCTGGCGCTGTGCGTTGGGGCTGCTGTGCAGGCCGCCGATGCGGCCAGCGCGGTGGGTGCGGGCACCACAGCGGCAGCTCCGTACCGGTTGCGCATCGTGGGCGGTCTGGCCGGCATCAGCCAGTACGTCCGGCAGGAAGAGCCCTTCTGGACCAAGGAGCTTTCTCGCCTGAGCGCCGGGCGCTTCCAGGCAGAGATCGTGCCCTTTGACCGGGCCGGCGTGCCTGGGGCCGAGATGCTGCGTTTGTTGCAGCTGGGCGTGGTTCCTTTTGGCACCACCCTGATGAGTTCGTTCACCGCGCAATACCCCGAATACACAGCGCCTGACCTGGCCGGACTGAACCCCGACCTTGCCACGCTCAAGACCACGCTGGCGGCGTTTCGCCCCTACCTCGAAAAGGCGTTGCGTGAGCAGCATGGTGTCGAGGCACTTGCCATCTATGTGTACCCGGCGCAGGTGGTGTTCTGCAAGAAGCCACTGCGCACGCTGGCCGAACTCACTGGCCGCCGCGTGCGTGTGTCGTCGGCCAGCCAGGCCGACTTTGTGGGCGCCTTGGGCGGGGTGCCCGTGCTGACCAGTTTTTCGCAGATCGTGCCGAGCTTGACCGCGGGCAATACCGAATGCGCCATTACCGGCACCATGTCGGGCAACATGCTTGGCCTGCCGTCGCTCACCACCCACGTGCACACCCTGCCGGTGACCTGGGGGCTTGCCGTGTTCGGTGCCAACCAGGCCGCCTGGGCGGCGCTGCCGGCCGACCTGCGCACGCTGCTCAAGCGCGAACTGCCCCGTCTGGAAGCCGCCATCTGGGCCGAGTCCGAGCGTGAAACTGCCGACGGGCTGGCTTGCAACCGGGGTGCCCCCACCTGCAGCGCTGGCACCAAGGGCAGCATGGTGGTGGTGCCCGTGTCGCCCCAGGATGAGCGCAGCCGCCAGGAGATCCTTGAATCCACCGTGTTGCCGCGCTGGGTGCAGCGTTGCGGCGCTCGCTGCGCGCAGGTCTGGAACCAGACCATCGGGCCAGCGCGTGGGCTGCAGGCAGCGCCTGCGAAATGACAGAGTCCGCCGCACCTTCGCGCATCAAGGCCTATGTCTGGGCGGGCGCTGCAGTGTTTGTGGCGGCCGTGGTGGCGGTGGCCGGTACCCTGGCGTGGAATGCCCGCCAGGCCGCGCTGGCCGATAGCGAGGCCCAGGCCACCCGCTTCGTGGCGGGCGCAGAGGCGGCACTCAACCGCTCGCTGCTGGCCGTGGACGTGCTGCTGGCCAGCATGGACGAGCTGCTGGGACTGTCCAATGCCATGCCCAAGTGGCTGGATGCCGATACGGCCAGCCAGCGGCTGCGGGGGGCGGCGCGGCAGAACCTCATGGTGCGCTACGTGGCGGTGCTCGACAGCACGGGCAAGGCGTTGGCGTCGTCCGACCCCGCAGGCGCCAGCCTGTTGGTGCAACTGCCGGCCGGTTTTCTGGAGAGCGTGCTGGAGCAACCTGTATCCACCCTGATGGTCAGCGCGCCGGTGGTGAGCTTTGCCAGTTCCGAGAAAGTGTTGTACTTCGCTCGCCACCTGCGCATGGCGGACAGCTCGCGGGTGGTGGCTGTGGCCGAGCTGCCGGTGTCGGCCCTCAGCTCGGTGCTGGTACAGGGCGTGGACATCAGCGGCCTGCAGGTCACGCTGGAGCGCGCCACCGGGCAACTGCTGCTGAGCGTGCCCAACCGCGAAGACGTGACCGCGCCCACCATCACGCCGCCCATCGGAGATTTGGTCGACCGGGGAATGGCCTGGCAGGCCCCTGCGCGATTGACCGGCGAGCCATCGCTGGTGGTGTTCCGGCCCATCCTGTACCAGGACTTGCGCATCGCGGCCAGCATTCCGCTGGATGCGGCGCTCGCCGGCTGGCGCGACCAGCGCGATGCCATTGCACTGACCACCGCGCTGTTCATCGCCATGATCTTTGCGGCGGGGGTGCTGGCGCTGCGCTATGTGGACCGGATGTCCCAGGCCCGCCTGGCCATCGCGCAGTCCAAGGCCACGCTGGACCAGGCGCTGGAGTCCATGGTGAGCGGCTTCTTGCTATTGGACAGCCAGCATCGGGTGGTGCAGTGGAACCGCCAGCTGGAGACGATTCTCCCGTGGCTGCAGGGCGTGATCACACCCCTCATTCCGTTCCGAACGGTGCTGGAGGCCACGGTGGAGCACCATGTGCCCCGCCTGTCCGACGATGAGCGCAAGCGGTGGGTGAGCCAGCGCCTGGAGAGGCAAAAGCACCAGCCGGAGCCGCGTGAACAGTCGTACGCCAACGGCAGCACCATCCAGATCACCGAACGCGCCACGCCCGATGGCGGCCTCGTCATCAGCTACCACGACGTGACTGCGCTGCGCAAGGCCAGCACGGAGATTGAGAGCCTGGCCTTTTACGACCCGCTGACCAACCTGCCCAACCGCCGTCTGTTGATGGACCGCATGCAGCAAGCCATTGCCGCCAGCGTGCGCAGCGGGCAGTACGGCGCCTTGTTGTTCCTGGACCTGGACCACTTCAAGACCCTGAACGACACGCGGGGCCACGAAGTGGGCGACATGCTGCTGCGCCAGGTGGCCCAGCGTCTGAAGACCTGCGTGCGGCGCGAGGACACGGTGGCGCGCCTGGGGGGCGACGAATTCGTGGTCATGCTCAGCGACCTGTCGGTGCACCGTGATGAAGCCGCCGCCCAGGCGCGCCGGGTGGGCGAGAAGATTCTGCGCAAACTGAATGTGCCCTACACGCTGGGGGGCAACGCGCACCACAGCACGCCCAGCATTGGCGCCACGCTGATGGGCGGCAGCCTGCAGTCGTCGGTGGACCTGCTGAAAGAGGCGGACATCGCCATGTACCAGGTCAAATCGCAAGGGCGCAACGCGCTGTGCTTTTTTGACCCCCAGATGCAGATCGTCATCAGCATGCGCGCGCAGCTGGAGACCGACCTGCAGATGGCGCTCACGGCGCGGCAGTTTGTGCTGCACTACCAGCCGCAGTTCCACCTGGATGGCCGCATGGTGGGCGCTGAGGCCCTGATCCGGTGGCAGCACCCCGAGCGCGGGCTGGTTGCGCCCGGCGAGTTCATAGGCGTGGCCGAAGAAAGCGAACTCATCGTGCCCATGGGCCACTGGGTGCTGCGCACGGCCTGCGAGCAACTGGCGGCCTGGCAGGGGGACGAGCGGTACCGGCACCTGCAGGTGTCGGTCAACGTGAGTGCGCGGCAGTTCCGCCAGCGCGACTTTGTGGCCCGGGTGGTGGAGGTGCTGCGCGAGACGGGCGCCAAGCCGCACCTGCTCAAGCTCGAACTCACCGAATCGCTGGTGCTGGACAACGTGGACGACACCATCGCCAAGATCGGCATGCTCAAGACCAAGGGCGTGCGCTTTTCGGTGGACGACTTTGGCACCGGCTATTCATCGCTGGCGTATCTCACGCGGCTGCCGCTGGACCAGCTCAAGATCGACCAGTCCTTTGTGCGCAACCTGGGGGTGCGGCACACCGACGATGTGATCGTCCAGACCATTCTGGGCATGGCACGCAACCTGGAGCTGGATGTGATTGCCGAAGGGGTGGAAACCGAGGCACAGAAGGACTTCCTGGCCCGGCACGGCTGTGTGTACTTCCAGGGCTATCTGCTGGGGCGGCCCACCCCGGTGATGGACCTGGAGGCGTTGATGGAGTCGGCCACCACGGTCACTGCCCCGGGTTGATGGGCCCAGAAAGGCCGCGCCGTTTGCTACTCTTTGTGTAGCAATTGGGGCAATCAATACCTGCGCTACCGCCGGTTTGGACCCAAAATTGCATCCGTCAACGCCGTGACGACACCACAATGCCACCCACGATCAGCGCGAACGCCACGGCATGGAACGCCCTGGGCGTGTCGCCCAGAAAGGCCGCCGAGAGCACCCCGGCAAACAGCGGCGTGAGGTTGATGAAAAACCCGGCGGCTGCGGGCCCGGCGCGTTGCACGCCCACCCCCCAGCAGCGGTAGGCCAGCACCGCAGGTCCCACAGCAATGAAGGCCAGGGCGGCTATCAGCGGCCATCCCCATGCGATGTGCGTGCGCCCGCTGGCCCATTCGGCCCCCGCAAAGCTGCCCGACCAGGCCAGTCCAAACACCATCTGTGCCATCAAAAACGCAGCCCAGTCGCCGCGGATGCTGGTGGGCTCGCTGGTGCGCGACAGCAGCCAGCTGTAGAACGCCCAGGAGATGGTGGCCAGCAGCATGAACAAATCACCCGGCACCAGGCGGAAGGCCAGCAGCTGCGACCACTCGCCCCGGCTCAGCACCAGCAGCACACCACACACCGACAGCAGCGCGCCCAGCACCTGGCGCCGCGTGACGGCCGCGCCGAAGAACAGCGCGCCCACGGCCAGCATCCAGACCGGCATGCTGGAGCCCACCAGCGTCACATTGATGGGGGTGGAGGTCTGCAGCGCCATGTACTGCAGCGCGTTGTAGGCCCCGATGCCCAGCAGGCCCAGCAGCGCATAGCGGCGCCAGTGCGGCCACAGCGGGCTGTTTGTGCGCAGCACGCCATGGGCCAGGGGCAGCAAGATGGCAAAGGCCAGCACCCAGCGGATGAAGTTCAGGGTGATGGGGGGAATCAGGTCATGGACCAGCCGCCCCACCACAGCGTTGCCGGCCCACAGCAGGGGCGGGATCACCAGCAGCACGGCCGTGCCGGGTGTGATTTTTTGAGTCATGGGGCTGCACTGTAACGGTGCAGCCCGGGCCCTGCTGCGCCCGGGGCACAAGGCCCCAGCACGCACCGGTGCTGCAAGGGCCGTCGGCAACCGCGTGCGATTCGTGGCAGGATGGCCGCCGTTGAGACATCCCCCCCTTTTTTGTTTGAGGAGACGTTAGCCATGAGCCTTGCCGTCCAGATCCGCCAGCACGGTGGTCCCGAAGAACTCCACATCGTTGACGTCCCTGTGGGCGAGCCTGGCCCCGGTGAGGTCCGCATCCGCCACCACGCCATCGGCCTGAACTTCATCGACGTGTACCACCGCACCGGCCTGTACCCCTTGAGCATGCCCGCCACCATCGGCATGGAAGGCGCGGGCGTGATCGAGGCGGTGGGTGAGGGCGTCACGCACCTGAAGGTGGGCGACCGCGCCGCCTATGCCAGCAATCCTCCCGGCGCCTACTGCGAAGTGCGCGTGATGCCCGCCAAATGCGTGTGCAAGCTGCCCGATGCGATCAGTTTTGAGACTGGCGCGGCCATGATGCTCAAGGGCCTGACGGCGCAATACCTGCTCAAGAAAACTCGGCCTGTGGAAGGCCTGCAGCCTGGCGACCATGTGCTGTTCCATGCCGCAGCGGGCGGTGTGGGCCTCATCGCCTGCCAATGGGCCAAGGCGCTCCGCCTGCAGCTCATCGGCACGGCGGGGTCCGATGCCAAGTGCCAGCTGGCCCTGGCCAACGGCGCGGCGCATGCCATCAACTACAGCACCGAGGACTTTGCGGCGCGCGTGAAGGAGATCACCGGCGGCAAGGGCGTGAAGGTGGTGTATGACTCGGTGGGCAAGGACACCTGGGACAAGTCGCTCGAATGCCTGCGCCCCTTCGGTTTGATGGCCAGCTTCGGCAACGCGTCGGGCCCGGTGGCGCCGTTTGCGCCCGGCAGCCTGGGCGCCAAAGGCTCGCTGTACGTCACGCGTCAGACACTGTTCACCCACATCGCCACGCGCGAGGCCACGCAAGCCATGGCGGACGACCTGTTTGCCGTGGTCGCCAGCGGACAGGTCAAGATCCACATCGACCAGCGCTACCCGCTGGCCGATGTGCAGCAGGCCCACCGCGACCTGGAAGCACGCAAGACCACCGGCTGCACCATTCTCACGCTGTGAACACGGCTGCACAGGCGCCCACCTTCGACCAGTGGCTGGCAGGGGCACGCCAGGCGGCGCTGCAGCCACCGGCCCAGCCGCGCCAGCCCCTGGTGGTGGCGGGGCAGGTGGTGGGCTCGGTAGCGCCCGGGTTTTTCAGCCAAATCAGCCCGAAGCGCTTGATAAATAAGCGCTACCAGCTATCAGAAGCAGAGCATTCTCAGGGCCTTGCTTGGCATTTGCAGGCATCGCCCACCGACACCACGGATGCCCTCAACACCCTGGCCGCCGCGCTGCGCGATGCGGGCCTGTGTGGCCCCTGGCGTGATGAGCAGTTGGCGGTCACCAACCCGGCGGGCGAGGTCATCGGCACCGTGGAGCGCGGGGCGGTGCGCGTACTGGGCGTGGCCACCCGCGCCGTGCACCTGGTGGGCCTGGCGCCTGACGGGCGCATGTGGGTGCAAAAGCGCTCCCTGACCAAACCCAACAACCCCGGGCTGTGGGACACGCTGATGGGTGGCATGGTCTCCGCTGCCGACTCTCTGCCGCAGGCCCTGGCCCGCGAAACCTGGGAAGAGGCCGGTTTGCGGGTGGAGGCATTGGCCGACGTGGCTCACGGGGGCCAGGTGCTGTTCAGCCGCCCCAGCCGCGAGGGCGGTGGCGCGGGCTTCATGGTCGAGCGCATCGACTGGTTCCGCGCCCAGGTGCCTCAGGGCATGGAGCCCGACAACCAGGACGGCGAGGTCGAGCGTTTTGACCTGCTGCCACTGGAGGTGGTCCGGGAGCGGGTCGCCCAGGGGGCGTTCACGCTGGAAGCCGGGCTGGTGATTGCGGGGTTTCTGGGGGTGTAGTTGCCCGTGCAGCGTGAGGGCTGCCGCTGTGGCCGGCGCTGGAGGGCAGGCAGCCCAGACCCTGCAAGGTGGCCTGCACTGCCTCGTCCAGCGGGGTGTGAGGCTCCTCGCCCAGCACCGCCCGCAGCCGGTCGTTGGCCATGCGCACGGGCTGCTGCCACAGGTAGCGCATCTCGCGCATCTCCCGCAAGGTGGTCACGAACGGCGAGGCCAGCGTGACCAGCCACCAGGGAAACGCCTGCACGCGCGGCGCTTGGCCGCCCTGCGCCACCACTGCACGGCCAATGGCGGCCGCCATCTGCGTGCCGTCGGCATCCCAATGCCCGGCCAGGTGAAAGTGGGCAAACGCGGGCAGCTCGGCGCGCCGCTCCAGCAGCAGCACCATGGCGCGCGCCACGTCGGGCAGGTACGACCACTGGTGCCCGATGCCGGGTGCGCCTGGCTGCTTCACCGTGGTCACCGGTCGTCCTGGCTGGACCAGGCCCTGCGCAAACCAGCTGTTGCCCGCCAGCGGGCCAAAGAAGTCGCCCGCGCGCACGATGATCACACGGCATGCTGCCTCCAGCGGGCGTGGCTCGGTGGCTTGCTGCAGGCGGCGCTCCAGCTCCACCCGCAGGGCGCCCTTGCGCGTGCGGGGGTGTTGGGGGGCGTCTTCGTGCAGCACCGGGAAGGCATCCGGCCCGTAGTTGTAGACGGTGCCTGGCAGCACCACCGTGGCGCCGTGCGCCCGGGCTGCTGTAATCGTGTTGTCGATCATCGGCAGCACCAGCTCGCTCCAGCGCCGGTAGCCGGGCGGGTTGACCGCATGCACGATCACCTGGCAGCCCGTGGCGGCGGCCATCACATCGGCGAGGGTCATCGCGTCGCCCCGAACCCAGGTGAACCCGTCGCGCTGTTCTCTGGCCTGCGCAGCGTTGCGGTGCAGTGCCACCACCTCCCACCCCCGGTCACGCAGCTGGCGCGCCACCTCGCCGCCAATGCCGCCGGTGGCGCCCAGAACCAGTACCTTGGGGCGGCTGCCGATGGGGTTGTTGGGGTTGTTGCTCATCGCGATGCTCCTTCAAAAACTATGGATGGAGGCAGTGTCTGCGCCCCAGCGATTCAATGGAATTGCTGAAAATGAGTGGGTGGCTATACATTTATGTATGGACCAACCGGATCGCCATGACATTGGCTGGGAGCTGTACCGTTCGTACCTCGGCGTGCTGCGAGAGGGCTCCTTGTCCGGCGCCGCGCGGGCCCTGGGGGTGACGCAGCCCACCGTGGGCCGCCACATTGCCGCGCTGGAGCAGGCCCTGGGGCTGGTGCTCTTCACGCGCTCTCAGCAGGGCCTGCTGCCCACCGAGGCCGCGTTGGCCCTGCGCAGCTACGCCGAAGCCATGGGCCACTCTGCGGCAGCCCTGGTGCGCGCGGCTGACAGCCAGGGCGACGGCGTGCGCGGCACGGTGCGCGTGAGCGCCAGCGAGGTGATGGGGGTCGAGGTGCTGCCGCCCCTTCTTGCACAGTTGCAGGCCGAGCACCCTGCGTTGACGGTGGAGCTGGTGCTGAGCAACCGCGTGCACGACCTGCTGCAGCGCGAGGCCGACATCGCCATCCGCATGACCGAACCCCGGCAGGACGCGCTCATCGCCCGCCGCGTGGGCACCATCCCGCTGGGGCTTTACGCCCATCCGAGCTACATCGCCGCCCATGGCACGCCCGCCACCCTGGCGGAGCTGGCGCACCACCGCCTGATTGGCTTCGATGCCGAAACCCCGTTTCTGCGCGCGGCGCAAAAGGCCCTGCCCGCGTGGCGGCGAGACCGGTTTGCCGTGCGCAGCGACAGCGATGTGGCGCAACTCGCCTTCATCCGCGCTGGCGCCGGCATAGGCATCTGCCAGGACGCACTGGCCCGCCGCAGCGCCCCCGCGCTGGTGCGGGTGCTGTCGCAGCAGCTCCAATACGGGCTGGAGACCTGGGTGGTGATGCACGAGGACCTGCGCACCAGCCCGCGTTGCAGGCACACGTTCGATGCGCTGGTGGTGGGGTTGGAGCGGTATCTTGTTGAGGGACTAGGCAGCTCCGCATCGGCCGGCTAGTCCGCTGAATCGGATGGGTGTGGGAGGCTGCGATTTATTGAGCAGCTGGAGACGCCCATGCAGATACGTTGGGAGTTTTTTCAACGGCCTTTGTTACTAAGAACCTGCGTGCCATTGCGCTGCACCGCCACCGTCTTTACCAGATCCCACGCCGCCTGCGCCACAGGCGAGAGCGCGCGGTGCCTCCGGTGTACCAGCATGATCTCGCGGTCCACGCGCGGCACCAGGGGGCGCACCGCCAGCCGTGTCAGGCCTTCTGGCGGGAGCGCCAGGGTGGGGATCACCGAGATGCCCAGGCCTGCGTCCAGCATGCGGAAGATGGTGGTGGGGTGGCCCACCTCCTGAGCCACCGTGCAGGTCACGCCGTGCTCGGCCAGGGCGCGGTCGATCAGTCGGCGGCTGCCGGATTCGTGGTCCAGCAGCACCAGCGCTTCGCCCTGCAGGTCGGTCCAGCGCACCTGGCGTTTGCCCGCCAGCCGGTGGTCGGGCGGGCAGGCCAAGCAAAAGGGTTCGGTGAGGATGGTCTCGCAGTGCAGCGCCTCGCGCTCGCTGGGGTCGATGACCACGCCAAAGTCCACCTCGCCCGACAGCACACTGGTCAGCACTGCGCTCTGGATGCGGTCCAGCAGCACCAGCTCCAGCGCAGGCAGGGTGCGCTGGCAGTCGGCGATGCAGTCGGGCATGAGGTTGGCCGACAGCGTGGGGCTGCTGGCCACACGCACGCGGCCGCGCCGCTCGGTGGCCAGTTCCCGCACGTCCAGCAGCGTGTTCTCCAGCTCCTCCAGCACACGTGGCAGGCGTGCCGACAGGCGCTGGCCCGCATCGGTCAGCGTCACTTCGCGCGTGGTGCGGTTGAGCAGCTTCAGGCCCAGCTGGGCTTCCAGCTCGGTGATGCAGCGGCTCACGGCCGGTTGGGTCAGTCCCACCGCATCGCCGGTGCGGCTGAAGTTGCGGGTGGCGGCCACCGACTGAAACACGTGCAGCTGGCGCAGGGTGATATTCATGCGCTCGAATCATAAATCCATCAGAGAAATCCATTTCTCTTTGGAATCAGGCTGCGGTCCAATGCGTGTCTTTGGGGTTTGTGTACCCCATGTCCCTTTGCATTTTTTGCGCTGCCGCTGCGCTGTCACCCATGGCCCGTTCCCGTTTTCTCCCTGACAACTTCACCCTGGCCTTGCTGGGCACCGTCACCCTCGCCAGCGTGTTGCCCGCATCGGGCGTGGCGGCCCAGGCGCTGGAGGGGATCACCGTGGCCGCGGTGGCGCTGCTGTTCTTCTTGCACGGGGCCAAGCTCTCGCGGGATGCCATCGTGGCGGGGCTCTCGCACTGGCGGCTGCACCTGGTGGTCGTGGGCACCACGTTTGTGCTGTTCCCGCTGCTGGGCTGGGCGCTGCGGCCGGTGCTGCTGCCGCTGGTCACGCCTGGGCTTTACACCGGCATCCTGTACCTGTGCGTGCTGCCAGCCACGGTGCAGTCGGCCATTGCGTTCACGGCCATGGCGCGCGGCAACATGCCGGCGGCCATCTGCAGCGCGTCGGCATCGACCCTGCTGGGCATTGTGATCACACCGCTGCTGGTGGGCCTGTTGCTGCCCGAGGCGCAGCAGCAGGCAGGCACTGCGCAGCATGACACGCTGGCCAACATCGGCCGCATCACCTTGCAGCTGCTGGTGCCCTTTGTGGCGGGCCACCTGCTGCGTCCGTGGATTGGCGGTTTTGTGCAGCGCCGGGCGGCAGCGCTCAAGCTGGTGGACCAGGGCTCCATCCTGCTGGTGGTGTTCACCGCCTTCAGCGCTGCGGTGGTCGAGGGGCTGTGGCGGCAGCTGCCAGCGTCTGCGCTGCTGGGCCTGGTAGTTGTGTGCGCCGTGCTGCTGACCCTGGCGCTGGTGACCACCACCTGGGTTGCGCGGCGCATGGGGTTCTCCAAGGAGGACGAAATCACCCTGGTGTTCTGCGGCTCCAAGAAGAGCCTGGCCAGCGGTGTGCCCATGGCCAAGGTGCTGTTTGCGTCGCACGCGGTGGGCGCCATCGTGCTGCCCATCATGGTGTTCCACCAGATGCAGCTGATGGTGTGTGCGGTGCTGGCGCAGCGCTATGCGCGGCGCAGTGCGTAGACGCTAGCTTGCTATCTTTTGTGTAGCTGAAAGCGCATGGAAAATATGCGCCTGCAGCCCCAAAGGCTTCAACTTTGTTCGTTGAGCGCGCGCAGGCGGCTGGGCGCCAGGGCACCGGCCGATTCCAGGATGGGGTAGGCCACCGAGCACAGCAGCGAGTTGATGCGCTTGAGCTCGCTGATCAGGTCGATGTGCAGTGAACTGGTCTCGATGCTCTGCACGGTGTTGTCTGACAGGCGTGCCAGGTGGGTGGCCGAATAGGCGTGTTCCAGGTCGCGAAAGCGCGCTTTTTCTTCGAGCAGCTTTTGTGCGTCGCGCACGCTGCCGTTCAAGAACACGCTCATGGCCAGCCGCAGGTTGTCGATCAGGCGGGCGTGCAGCTCGTTGATCTCTTCCATGCCCGCCTCGGAGAACTGGCGGCCCTTCTTGATCTTCTTGTCCTCGATGTCGATCAGCACCCGTTCGATGATGTCGCCGATCTGCTCCATGTTGATGGTGAAGCTGATGATGTCGGCCCAGCGGCGGCCCTCGCGTTCGTCCAGCGCCTCGCGCGAGATCTTGGTCATGTAGTACTTGATGGCCGAATACAGGCCGTCCACCTCGTCGTCGAGCTTGCGCAGGTCTTCCGCCAATTGCAGGTCGTCGGTGCGGATCACCTTGTGCAGGCCCAGCAGCATCGATTCGACCACGTCGGCCTGGTGCAGGGCTTCGCGCGCCGCGCATGAGATGGCGAGCGATGGCGTGGCCAGGGCGGAGGGGTCCAGATGCTGGGGGCGGGTGCCTGCGGCAGCCTGCGCCTTTTCCACCGGCAGCAGGCGCTGCACGGCCCGCGCCACCGTACCTGTCAGGCCAATGCAGACGATGCCCACCACGATGTTGAAGGCCAGGTGGAACAGCACGACCAGGGCGGCGGTTTCAGGCACGTAGGGCCGCACATGCTGCAGCCACAGGCCGGTAAGCGGCGTCATGATGAGCACGCCAATGATCTTGAAGAACAGGTTGCCCAGGGGCACCTGGCGTGTCTGCACGTTGGACTTCATGGTGGTCAACACGGCGAGCACGCCGCTGCCCAGATTGGCGCCCAGCACCAGTCCCAGCGCCACATCGGCCGGAATACCGCCCGAGCCCGCCAGCGCTGCTGTGAGCAGCACGGTGGCGAGGCTGGAATACGCCACGATGGCCAGGATGGCGCCGGTAAAGATCTCCAGCAACAAATCGCTGGTGAGCGCTCCCAGCAGCGTGCGCACGGTGGGCGACTGGGTGAGCACCGTGGTCGATTCGGTGATGAGGCGCAGCGCCAGCAGCATCAGCCCCAGGCCGATCAGCACCCGACCCACGCGGCCCACGGCGGTGTCCTTGCGCGAGATGAACAGCACCACGCCCACAAAGATGAACAGGGGCGACAGCCACGACAGGTCCATGGAGAACACCACGGCCATCACGCTGGTGCCCACGTCGGCGCCCAGCATCACGGCCAGCGCCGCAGGCAGGCCCACCAGGCCCTGGCCCACAAAGGACGACACGATGAGCGCGGTGGCCGTGCTGGACTGCACCACCGCCGTCACGCCAATGCCGGAGAGCACGGCAGTAAACCGGCTGCTGACGCTGTGCGCAATCAGCTGGCGCAGGTTGGCGCCGAACACGCGCAGGATGCCGGTGCGCACCAGGTGGGTGCCCCAGATCAGCAGCGCCACGGCTGCCAGGAGATTGAGGAGATGCTTCATGAAAACCGTTGTTTCTTCTTCTTGTGATGGGCGCAAGCCCTGCGATGACCAGACCCAGGGGCCAATGCAAGAACCGCGCACACCGGGCTGTCATAAAACTGACACATAAGCATACTCCTGATTCCATAGCGCTGGAGCAGATGCCCATGTCGGCGCTGGGTGCGTTGCTGTGCACAAACAGCACGGCCCGCATGCAGCGGGCCGTTCAGGGGGTAAAGCCAGCGTGGCCTCAGCGCTCCCGCCGTACCCGCAGCAGCTCGTCCAGGATCAGGCAGGCCGCACCCACGGTGATGGCCGAGTCCGCCAGGTTGAAGGACGGGAAGTACCAGCCCGCGTAGTGGAACTGCAAGAAGTCCACCACATAGCCGTGCATGAGCCGGTCCACCACGTTACCCACCGCTCCGCCGAGGATGCTGGACAGCGCAAAGCTGAACAGCTTCTGGCCCGGGTGCGCGCGCAGCTGCCACACGATGAAGATCGTGGCCGCCGCGCCGATGCCGGTGAACAGCCAGCGCTGCCAGCCGCCCGCGTCCGACAGGAACGAGAACGCTGCGCCAGTGTTGTGCGCGCGCACGATGTTGAAGAAGCTGGTGATGAACGTGGAGTCGCCCAGCTGGTAGTGGTTGAGGATCAGCGTCTTGGTGATCTGGTCGGCGCCCAGAAGAAACACCGCCCACGCCAGCCACGGCCACATGCCCGCGCCGGTGCGTCCGGCCTGTGCTGTGCGCGCCATCACGCGTGCGCCCGGCTTTCGCCGTCGCCGTGGAGGTTGCTGGTGCAGCGGCCGCAGATGGTGGGATGGGCGGCATCGCTGCCCACATCACTGCGGTAGTGCCAGCAGCGCTCGCACTTCGCGTCGGAGCTGGGCTTGACGCTGATCTGCAAAGCGCTACCAGCTACCAAATCGATAGCGGATGTGATGAACACGAATTTCAGGTCATCGCCCAGGCTGGCCAGCAGTGCGTGGTCCTCCGGCGCAGCCGTGAGGGTGACGGTGGCCTGCAGCGACGAGCCGACCTGGCCGGCGGCGCGCAGCGCTTCGATCTCCTTGTTCACCGCATCGCGGATCTCGCGGATGCGCGCCCACTTGGCCAACAGGCCTTCGTCGGCACCCGCACCCACGCCCGCCACGTTGCCGTAGGTCTCCAGGAAGATGGAGTCGGAGCTGCCAAAGACCTTCCACGCCTCTTCGGCCGTGAACGACAGGAACGGCGCCATCCAGCGCAGCATGGCGTGCGTGATGTTGTAGAGCGCCGTCTGCGCACTGCGGCGCGCCAGGCTCTTGGGCGCCGTGGTGTACAGGCGGTCCTTGAGTACGTCGAGGTAAAAGCCGCCCAGGTCTTCCGAGCAGTACAGCTGCAGCTTGGCGACCACGGGGTGGAACTCGTACACCTTGTAGTGCGCCAGCACCTCGGCCTGGAACTCGGACGCGCGCGTGAGTGCGTAGTGGTCGATCTCGAGCATCTGGTCAAACGGCACGGCATCCTTGGCCGGGTCGAAGTCGCTCACGTTGGCGAGCAGGAAGCGCAGCGTGTTGCGGATGCGGCGGTAGGCGTCCACCACACGCGCGAGGATCTTCTCGTCGCCCGCGATGTCGCCCGAGTAGTCGCTGGCGGCCACCCACAGGCGGATGATCTCGGCGCCCAGCTTCTTGTTGATCTCCTGCGGGTCGATGCCATTGCCCAGCGACTTGCTCATCTTGCGGCCCTGGCTGTCCACGGTGAAGCCGTGGGTCAACAGGCCGCGATACGGCGCGCGGCCTTCCAGCGCGGATGCCAGCAGCAGCGAGCTATGGAACCAGCCGCGGTGCTGGTCATGGCCTTCCAGGTACAGGTCGGCCTCAGGGCCGGTGTCATGGTGCACCTCGGGGTGCGTGCCGCGCAGCACATGGCTGAAGGTGGACCCGGAGTCGAACCACACTTCCAGGATGTCGGTGCTCTTGGTGTAATGCGGCGCGTCTTCGGCGCCCAGAATCTCTTCGGTCGTCACGCGGCTCCAGGCCTCGATACCACCCTTTTCCACGATGTCGGCGGCCTGGTCCATGATTTCCATGGTCCGCGGGTGCAGCTCGCCCGAATCCTTGTGCAGGAAGAACGGGATGGGCACGCCCCAGCTGCGCTGGCGTGAAATGCACCAGTCCGGCCGCCCGGCGATCATGTCGTGCAGGCGGGCCTTGCCGTTCTCGGGGTAGAAACTGGTGTGCTCGATGGCATCCAGGGCGATCTGGCGCAGCGTCTTGGCGGGCTTCATGCCGGGCTGGGTGAACACGCCTTCGCCCTCGTCCATGCGCACGAACCACTGTGCGGCGGCGCGGTAGATCACCGGCGTCTTGTGGCGCCAGCAGTGCGGGTAGCTGTGTGTGATGTCCTTGGTGGTCATCAGGCGGCCTGCGTTGCGCAAGGCTTCGATGATCACAGGCACGGCCTTCCAGATGTGCTGGCCGCCGAACAGCGGGAAGTCGGCCGCGTAGGTGCCGTTCCCCTGCACGGGGTTCAGGATGTCGTCGAGCGCCATGCCATGCGCGCGGCAGGAGTTGAAGTCTTCCAGACCGTAGGCGGGCGAGGAGTGCACGATACCCGTGCCGTCGTCGGCCGTGGCGTAGTCGGCCAGGTACACGGGCGACAGGCGGCGGTAGCCGAAGCTGCCGTCTTCGTTGGCCACGTCGTACAGCGGGTGCTCAAATTCCAGGCCGCCCAGGTTCTTGCCCAGGGTGGTGGCCAGCACGCTGCCGGTGAGGCCGTAGCGCTCCAGGCACGAGGCCACCAGCGGCTCGGCCACGAGCAGGATGCGTTCACCCGCGTCCACCAGCGCGTAGGTGATCTCGGGGTTCAGATTCAGCGCCTGGTTGGCGGGGATGGTCCAGGCGGTGGTGGTCCAGATGACGACGAAGGCGTCCTTTGCCAGCGCGGGCAGGCCAAAGGCGGCTGCCAGCTTGGCGGGGTCGTGCGACTTGAAGGCCACGTCCAGCGTGGTGCTCTTCTTGTCCTGGTATTCGATCTCGAACTCGGCCAGCGAAGAGCCGCAGTCAAAACACCAGTACACGGGCTTGAGGCCTCGGTACACGAAGCCACGCTCCATCACGCGCTTGAAGGCGCGGATTTCGCCTGCCTCGTTGGCGGGGTTCATGGTCTTGTAGGGGTTGTCCCATTCGCCCAGCACGCCCAGGCGCTTGAAGTCCACCATCTGCTGTGCGATCTGCTCGGTGGCGAACGCGCGGCTCTTGGCCTGCATGTCGTCGCGGCTCAGGTTGCGGCCGTGCTTTTTTTCGATGGCGTTTTCGATCGGCAGGCCGTGGCAGTCCCAGCCGGGCACGTACAGCGCGTCAAAGCCTTCGAGCTGGCGCGCCTTGGTGATCATGTCCTTGAGGATCTTGTTGACCGCGTGGCCCATGTGGATCTGGCCGTTGGCGTAGGGCGGGCCGTCGTGCAGGATGAACTTGGGGGCGCCCCGGCGGGCGTCGCGCAGGCGCTTGTAGATGCCTTGGTCTTCCCAGTCCTTCACCCAGCCCGGCTCGCGCTTGGGCAGGTCGCCGCGCATGGGGAAGGGGGTGTCGGGCAGGTTCAGCGTGCTGCGGTAGTCCGTGGCGGTGGATGCGGGGGTACTGGCGTTGTCGGACATGAAGGAGCCTTAAAACGGGGCATTCGGGGGCAGGCCCGGAGCAATGCGGGGAAACAGGGAGCGAAACGCGGGAGGTGTAGTGCCTGCAGGGCAGGCGCTGCGCAGGCAGCCCCCTAAATTCGGTCGCGCGTGGTCTGGCGCCGGGTCTCGGTGTGGTTGGGAGCGGCGTGGGCCGATGCAAAGTAGGCGCGCGCATCCGCACAGTCTTTCGCGATACCCGTCGTCAGGGCGTCCAGACTGTCGTACTTCAGTTCGTCGTGCAGTTTGTGCAGTAGTTCCACACGCACGATTTTACCGTACGCCCCTTCGGCACCCAGTTCCGCAGGCCAGTGCAGGCAATGGGTTTCCAGCAGCACGCGGCCGCCGTTCACGTCATTGGGGTCCAGGGAGGGGCGCACGCCCAGGTTGGCCACACCCGGCAAGGGCTCGCCAGCGAGACCATGGACCACTACGGCAAAGATGCCGCTGGCGGCGGGTTTCCAGTGCGCAAACCGCAGGTTGAGGGTGCGAAAACCGTCGCCCGCGCCTTCCGCCGTAGCGCCCAGTTCGCGCCCCAGCTTGCGGCCATGCACCACATGGCCGCTGATGGTGTAGGGCCTCCCCAGCAGGCGTGCGGCCGCCTCCATGTCGCCCGCCGCCAGTGCCTGGCGCACGGCGGAACTGGACACGCGCAGGCCGTGCACCTCGTAGCTGTTCATGCGCGCTACGTCGAACCCCTTGGCTTGCCCGGCCGCGTCCAGCATGGCGTAGTCGCCCGCTCGCTGGCGGCCAAAGCGGAAATCGTCGCCCACCAGCACGTAGCGGGCACCCACGCCGCGCACCAACACCTCGTCGATGAAAGCTTCGGGCGACTGGGCGGCCAGCCGGGCGTCAAAAGGCAGCACCACGGTCTGCTGCACACCGCAGCGTGCCAGTTCGGTCAGCTTGTCGCGCAGCGTGCCCACACGCGCGGGGGCGAGTTCCGGCTTGTTGTGAACCCCTGCAAAGTAGTCCCTCGGGTGCGGCTCGAAAGTCAGCACGCAGCTTTCCACCCCCCGGTGAGCGGCCTCGCTGTTCAGCAGGGCCAGCATGGCCTGGTGGCCCCTGTGTACACCATCGAAATTGCCGATGGTCAGCGCACAGGCATTGGCAATGCCAGGGTGGTGGAAGCCGCGAAAGATCTTCATCGGTTTGTTATCTTTTTGATAGCGGTCTGTGCAAGCGCAATAAGCGCAGGACGCCAATTTGTCATGAAAACGGAGTATATTGTGACCCACGGCTGGCCCCGCGCAGGGCTGCCCGCGAGACATCTGCGTTCCGATCCTTGTGTACTTTGTGTTCCAGGAGGCGTGTTTTGAAGGTCTTGAAGCTGTCAGCCCAAGGGCTGCCCCAATCGTGGATTTCGCTGGAGCAGGCGGTCATTCATTACGCCGCCGGGGAAGTGCGCTGGGAGTCTGGTGCCCAGATTGCCCGGTTCCGGGGCGGGCACAACGCCATCTCGGGTGAGCAATCGGTGATCGCCATCAACAGCATCATCGGCACCAAGGGCGTGCCCAGCATCAATCCGTTCGAGCTCAAGCCCAGCCTGACCAACAGCAAGCTCTTTGCCCGCGACCGCAATGTGTGTGCCTACTGCGGCGGGCACTTTCACGAAGAGGGCCTGACGCGCGAACACATCGTGCCCTTCGCCCGCAACGGCCAGGACCACTGGATGAACGTGGTCACGGCCTGCCGCCCCTGCAACCACCGCAAGGGCCCCCGCACGCCAGAGCAGGCGCACATGCCGCTGCTGTATGCGCCCTATGTGCCGAGCCTGTGGGAGGACTTCATCTTGCGCAACCGGCGCATCCTGGCCGATCAGATGGAGTTCTTGATGGCGCACGTGCCGAAGTCGTCACGCCTGCTGGCGTGACGGACCGATGATGGGGTGCGGGAAATCGTGCGAACGCTCTGGCCGCTAAGCAGTTGCGCGTTTTTGGAAGGCTGGTCTACCTCCAACGGTGATCACAGATCCCGGATCAAACGGGCTTATGGGCCGTGACGACAAAGCCTTGCACGGGAAAAAGATTTTCGTGGTGCAGCACTGTTTCTTCCACTTCCACCGCATCGAAGCCGGCGGCCTTGCAGATGGACTGAATGTGGCTAAGCTTGTGCGCGTAACGTCCAACTGGTAACAGCACGAGATCCGGTCCTGCCTCCGGAGCTGTTTCGCAGGAGAAGATCAGTACTCCGTTCGTTGTAAGGACGCGGAACGCATTGGGAATAGCCTTGGTTAAATCGCCTGCGTAACTGAACACATCCAGCGCGGCGATCACCTGATACAGGCCATCTGGCGTTTCACGCAAGGCGTCGTGCAGGTTGACAGTATGAAAGCGGTCGTACACATTGTGGCGCGCCGCCTGCTCCACCATCTTCATAGACAGGTCTACGCCGATCAGTGCGCCGTCCAGGCGGCCCAGGCATACGCCCAGCAGGCCGGTTCCACAACCGAGATCCAGCACATTGATTTTCTTGTCGGGGTGTCGGGCAAGAATCTTGTCTGCAACCTGTTTGGGCAGCTGGTACTTCAGGCTACGCACCATGTGCATGTCGTAGAACTCGGCCATGCCGTCAAACAGCGGGCGCATCAGCTCCACAGGTTGCTGTGCAGGAGTTTCGCCGCGGGCCACCTGTGCGTAGTACTGATAGACCGCGTCGCCAGGAGCCAGCTGCAGCAGGGCTACTGCGTCCTTCTCTGCGTCCGTGGGCTTGCCTGCAGCAATGTACGCCTGGACACGACCTAGCAGTGATTGGGACTCCTGGGGGCTCTCATCGACCAGTGCGTCCCACAGGGACAAAGATTCTTCGTGCTGGCCCAATTCGCTCAGGTCGCGCGCCAGCAGGCGCCGCAGCATCACATCTCCTGGGACCAACTCCAGCCCGCGGCGCAGATGGCGGATCGCCATTTCAGAATGGCCCGCGCGGTGGGCGATATCCACCACGCCCGCCAGCACCTGCAAGTTCTTGGGTTCGAGTAGCGCTACTTTTTCAGCGGTTTCAACAGCTTCCTTGAACTGGTTCTGCCGCGCCAGCAAAAGCGCCAGTTCCAGCAGGCCCGGTCCCCATTCAGGGGCCAGCGATACGGACTTGCGCAGTGCCTCAAAAGCGCCCTTCACGTTGCCAGCTTTTTCCGCCAGCAGACCTCCCAGCATGAAGACACGTGGGTCCTGGGGCCACTGGGCGTTGGCTTTGTTGAGCGTTAGGGCTGCGTTCTTCAGGTCGCCCTTGGCAATCTGTTCACGGGCTTTGGTGAGGTGCTTAAGGTTGGGGTCGTTGGCAATAGCGCTCATGGGCAGAAACAGAATAGGCAAAAGCGAGGGTCGAGCGAGTCGCCCGAACTGCGGTGGCGGCCGCAGGCGAATGGCGGATTATCCGGGATTTGGGGGCGGCTCTTTTCACCAACTTAGTGGCTTGCGCTCAGTGGTTCAGCTCCAGCATTACCACGTGCCCTTGCGCAGCAGGCCAAGTCTGCCCTGCCACCCGCTCCCCATTGAATTCACCCGCAATACTGCGCACGCCCCCCGCGGGCTTGACCTTGGCAGATGCGACGCCGGCACCAGCGGGCACGCCCGCAGGCACTGCACCATCCAGCAGCATCTTGTCGCGCGCCGGGTCCAGGTAGCCGCGCGGGCGGGTCAAGGTCACAACGCTCTCGGCGCCCTTGTCGGCATCGGCCATGCGTTCTGCGCGCAGATGGATGAGGTCACTACTGCGCGGAAAGCCGCTGCGGTAGATGTGGGTGGTGGCATATCCAGGCGCGGTGATTACGAACTCGATGGGTGCGCCGGGTGCAACCACCAACGGACCCCATTGGCCATCAGCACCCACTGTCTTTCGCAGCAGCGGGTTGCCCGTGCGTGCACCAGTGGCGGAGTCGGTGGCGTACACCTCCAGCTGGGCCCCCGCAAGGGGCAGGTTGTTGCTGAAGTTGCCGGTCTTGGGGTCGGCAGAGTCCACCCCCAGGCCCGTGACTTTGCCGTTGATCACTACGGATTTCTCCGCGGCGATCTCGGTGCGTGCGGGGGCCTTGCCGGTGATGAAGCGATAGGTGGCTTCAAACGCAACGGGGGAGTACGAAGTCTCGCGGTGGTCGATGCGTGGAATCACCACGTTGGTGGCACCCTTGAGTTCGGGGCCGGTGGCGGTCACGTTGGTGGGCGTGCCTTTCTGGCCGATCCACAGACCGTCGGGCTGGGCGAACTTGTCGTTGTTGTCCGAGCGGATGGTCAGCCATTTCACCGGGCCGCTCACTTCGTCGCCCGCAGCGTTCTTGGGGGCATTCAGCGCTTTGAGGAAGGGGCCTGTGCCCGAGAACTCGTTGCCTTCTCGGAACCCTGGTATCGCCCACACGCCGTGGTTGGGTGTGCCGCCTAGGATCGCGTGGCTCACCGTCTTGTCGCCGCCCCCGTTGTAGATGTAGTTGCGGATGGCATTGCCGCCGCGCGAGTTGCCGACCAGCACGACCTGGCGGGCGCCTGTGGCTTTGAGCACCTTGTCCACTTCGGCCTTGAGGTAGGCCATGTGCTCTGCGGCCGAGGTGCGGCCCGGCTGGGGCTTGGCGTCCTCATCGCGCGACAGGGGGTAGGGCACGTCGATGGCGTGCAGTCGCTCGCGGGGCCAGCCGTTGGACTCGAACCGCCAGACGGTGGTCTGCCACAGCGCGGCGGTGTCGCCGTTGCCATGCACAAAGACGATGGGCGGTGCTTCTGCCAGGCTGGGGCTCTGGGTGGCGCAGCCTGCCAGCGCCAGGCCGGCGGCCGCAGCGGCTGCCAGCAAGAGGGATCGGCGTGGCAACAGGAATGCGTGATTCATGGGGGAGTCTCCAAAAAGAAAAAATGCCCGTGGACTGGGGAATCCACGAGCATCGTTTGCGGGTGTTACGCGCCTGCGTCAGGTCACATCAGGCAAACACGCCCGCCGTGTCTTGCATGCGGGCGGACACTTCGCCCAGATGGTGCAGCGTGTCGCCAAAAGTCACTTCCAGCTGCGTGAGCTTCTTGAAGTAGTGGCTCACGATGTATTCGTCCGTCACGCCGATGCCACCGTGCAATTGCACGGCCTGCTGACCCACAAAGCGCATCGACTGGCCCAGCTGCACCTTGGCGCGGGCCATGGCGGCGCGGCGTTCTTCCGCAGGGGCGCCGAGCTTGAGGCTGGCGTAGTAGCTCATCGAGCGGGCCAGCTCCAGCTGCATCTTCATGTCGGCCACACGGTGGCGCAGCGCCTGGAAGCTGGAAATGAACACGCCGAACTGCTTGCGCTGGTTCATGTACTCGACTGTGATGGCCACGGTTTTGTCCATCACGCCCACGGCTTCGGCGCAGGCGGCGGCGATGCCGGTGTCCACGGCCAGCTCCAGCGCGGCCAGGCCGTCGGTGGTGATGAGCGTGGCGGGGGCGTTGGCCAGGTGCACTTCGGCGGCGCGGCTGCCGTCTTGCGTGACGTAGCCTTGCGTGGTCACGCCGCTCGCAGTGCGTTCGACGAGGAAGAGGGCGATCTTGCCGTCCAGTTGTGCGGGCACGATGAAGGCGTCCGCCTTGTCACCCGCAGGTACTACGCTTTTGATAGCTGTTACCGTATATCCTGATTGCGCTTTAGCTGCTTTTGCTTCGCAAACATCCAGGCGGTAGCGCGCCTTGCGCTCCTGCTGGGCCAGCACCACCAGGGCTTCGCCGCTGGCCACGCGGGGCAGCCAGGCACTTTGCACTTCGGCGGGTGCGTAGTGCGACAGCACGCTGCTGGCGATGAAGGCTTGGGCGATGGGCTCCAGCACAATGCCACGGCCCAGTTCCTCGGCCACCACCATCGCGTCGATGGCGCCCTGGCCCATGCCGTCGTGCGCTTCGGGCACCGTCAGGGCGGTCAGGCCCAGCTCGGCCAGCTCGCCCCAGGCGGCGCGGTCAAAGCCGCCCGCAGCCACGGCCGCGCGGCGGCGCTCAAAGGTGTAGCCCTTGTCCACCCACTTGCGCACGGCGTCGCGCAGTTGTTCCTGGTCGTCAGAAAAATCGAAATCCATGTTCTTGTCTCCTGGAACTTGAGATCAGCCGAGGACGGTCTGAGCCACGATGTTGCGCTGCACTTCGTTGGAGCCACCATAGATGGTGGTCTTGCGCAGGTTGAAGTAGGTGGATGCCAGCGGTGCGTTGGCGGTGACGCCGCCGGGGAAGTTGCCCTGCCAGCCGGCCTCCATGGCCTCTTCGATGAAGGGCATGGCAAAGGGGCCTGCGGCCAGCATCATTAGCTCGGCGTAGCGCTGCTGGATCTCGCTGCCCTTGATCTTGAGCAGGCCCGCGATGTCGAGCGAGTTCTTGCCGGACTTCTCGGCAGACAGTACGCGCAGCACCAGCATTTCGAGTGCCACGATGTCGACTTCGAGCAGGGCGATCTGGTCGCGGAAGCGCAGGTCGTCCCACACGCCTTCGGTCTTGGCGATGCGCTTGAGGCGCTCCAGCTCGCGCTTGCTGCGGTTCACGTCGGCGATGTTGGTGCGCTCGTGGCTCAGCAGGTGCTTGGCGTAGGTCCAGCCCTTGTTCTCTTCACCGATCAGGTTCTCGGCGGGCACTTCGACGTTGTCGAAGAACACTTCGTTCACTTCGCACTCGCCGTCCAGCAGCTTGATGGGGCGCACGGTGACGCCCTTGGACTTCATGTCCACCAGCAGGAAGGAGATGCCGGTCTGGGGCTTGCCCTCGGTGCTGGTGCGCACCAGGTTGAACATCCAGTCGCCATGCTGGCCCAGCGTGGTCCAGGTCTTTTGGCCGTTGACGATGTACTTGTCGCCCACGCGCTCGGCGCGGGTCTTGACGCTGGCCAGGTCCGAGCCCGAACCGGGTTCGCTGTAACCCTGACTCCACCAGACTTCGCCGCTGGCGATGCCGGGCAAGAAGCGCTTTTGCTGCTCGGCATTGCCAAACGCCATGATCACCGGGGCCACCATCACCGGGCCGAACGGCACGATGCGTGGCGCGCCCGCCAGGGCGCATTCCTCTTCAAACAGGTGCTTTTGCACGGCTGTCCAGCCGGGGCCGCCGAACTCCTTGGGCCAGCCAAAGCCCAGCCAGCCCTTTTTTCCCAGGATCTTGGCCCAGCCCTGCATGTCTTCGCGGGTCAGGCGCAGGGCGTTGTGCACCTTGTGCGAAATTTCCTTGGGCAGGTTGGCGTGAACCCAGGCGCGAATCTCTTCGCGAAACGCCTGTTCTTCGGGGGTAAATGCGAGATCCATGCGGTGCGTCTCCTAGTGATACTGCATTTGTAGCACGGTCGTTCGTTTTATTCCTGTCCGGGTGGCGACATTGGACTGAACTCAGGGGAAATGCCCAGCTCGGCGCACAGGCGCTGCACGGTGTTGCGCAGGCTTGCCACTTCGGCCTCCAGGGCGTCCACACGGGCCTGCAGTGCGGGCGATGGGCTGACGCCCGCACTGCCTGCGGGCGCATGGCTGGCGGTGGTGTCCACCGGCCCGCACATCAAATGCGCCCAGCGTTGCTCGCGCGCGCCGGGAGCGCGGGGCAGCTGCACGACCAGCGGGCCACCCTTTTCGGCACTGCGCTCCTGCAACTCGTCCAGAAAGGCTTCGACCGACGAAATGTCCGCAAACCGGTACCAGCGCTCGGCGTTGATGCGCAGCTCGCCCGCCGTCTGCGGGCCGCGCAACATCAGTAAGCCCAGCAGCACGGCCGACTGCTCGGGCACGCCCACGCCACGCTGAAAGTTGTGCTCCCAGCGTGTGGTGCGGTTGCCGCTGCTCTCAAACGCCAGCGTCAGCAGCTTGAGTGAATCCAGTGCCTCCTGCGCCTCGGCGTCACTCAGGTTCATCACCGGGTCGCGGCTGGTTTTCTGGTTGCAGCCGGTGACCAGGCCGTTGAGCGACATGGGGTAGCTGTCGGGCACGGTGCGCGCCTTTTCCATCAGAGTGGCGAGCACGCGGGCTTCGTTGGGTGTCAGGGGACGGGTGGTGGGGTCGAAGGGCATGAGGAGGCTGTCGGGCTTGGGGTTGGCGCTGCGTTGTGCGACAGAGTATGCAGGCTAGGCGCCCAGCGCAAGCAGCACTGGCTGTGCAGCGAGCATGGGCAACGCCGCCTGCGTGCTATGTCGCACAACCCTTCGGGCCGCCACCTGGGGCCGCCATGCTGCGTTGCGGGTTCGTTGTGTGGCTGGGCCACACGGCCTCACCCGCGCCTTGCCTGGCACCCCCAGGCGGTGGCGCAGAGCGAACCCCATGCTCGACAGCCTCCTAGATAATCCGTGGCAATTTATGAAGAACATCGTCATTCTGATCTCTGGCAGCGGCTCCAACATGGCCACCATCGTCCGCACGGCACAGCAGGAGCGCTGGGAGCAGCGCTACGGCGCCCGCGTGGCGGCCGTCATCAGCAACAAACCGGAGGCCGCCGGGCTGGTGTTTGCGCGCGAGCAGGGCATCGCCGCCGAGGCGCTGGACCACAAGGCGTTTGCCAGCCGCGAGGCTTTTGATGCCGAGCTGGCGGCCACCATCGACCGCCACCAGCCTGCCCTGGTGGTGCTGGCGGGGTTCATGCGCATCCTGACGCCAGGGTTTGTGGCGCACTACGCCGGGCGGCTCATCAATATCCACCCTTCGCTGTTGCCGGCCTTTACCGGGCTGCACACGCACCAGCGCGCCATCGACGCGGGCTGCAAGTTTGCGGGCGTGACGGTGCACCGGGTGACGGCCGAGCTGGACGTGGGCCCCATCCTGGACCAGGCCGTGGTGCCGGTGCTGCCGGGCGACACCGCCGAGACGCTGGCCGCCCGGGTGCTGACCCAGGAGCATGTGATCTACCCCCGCGCCGTGCGGGCGCTGGTGCGCTCCCTGTAGGGGGGTGAGGTCGGGGCGAGGTAGGCCGGGCGCGTGGGGTGCCCACCGCTCCCACGTTGACAGGGTCAATGCTACTAAATTTATAGCTATCAAGGCATGATGCACTAGCGCATCTGGCCGATTTGGATCAGGTTTCGTGTCCCAGGACCCACCCACCAGCCCCGGGGCCGGTTTCTGGCTCGCACAGCTCGTCAACTGACGGGCGAATCGCACTGTGCGGCCAGAAACCAGGGGTGCCCGGAGTGCGCCACCGGGTCTTTCACACCTTGTCAGGCCACGGCGCTCAGACTGCTGGTGTTCGATGCCGTGCGCCAGTCGCTGGCGGCGCGTTCGTACTGCTGCCGGGCAAAGTCGGCCAGCCGCGCCAGGTCGTTGCGGCCGGTGGACTCTGTGCTGGTGCTGGACTGGACCTGGCTGGTCAGTTGGTCGATGAACGCCTTTGACTCGCTGGCGCTGATGCTGGCATCGCCGTCGGTGTCGATGGCGTTGAACAGCGCGGTGATGGCGTCCTGCTCGGCTGTGCTGGTTCCGCCCGCCAAGCGCTCGGCGGCGGAGACCTTGCCATCCTCGTTGGTGTCCAGGGGGTCGTAGCTGGTCGCCGAGCTGCTGTCGGATGCGGCGCCAGCGCCACCTGCACCCCTCGGACCACCCGGACCACCCGGAGGTGCTGGCATGCCGCCCATGGCCTGCATGCCATCGGCACCCGCGCCGGGGCCTGAGGGGCGACCCGCATCGAACTCGGCCTGCGTCAGGCTGCCATCACCATCGGTATCCAGCTGGCCGAACACGTCGTCGCTGCTCACGCCGGTCTGGCTGGCGGTGCCGCCGGACATGGCCTCCAGCAGGGCCTGCAGCTCGGTCTTGCTCACGGCGCCATCGCCGTCGCTGTCCACTTTGCCAAACAGGTCGTCGCCCGCCTGGCCGGTGGCGCTGGTGGCCGAACTGCTGCTTTCGCCACCGCGCGACTGGGCAAATGCCATGGTGGAGGGGGGCGGTGGCAGCACGCTTTGCAGAGTCTTGCCCAGCTCGCCGGCGTTCAGGCTGCCGTCGCCGTTGGCGTCGTATTGCTTCACCAGGTCGGCCGCGCTGGTCTGGCTGCTGGCGCCGGTCTTCTTCGCCACGTTGTCCAGCAGGCCCTGCAATTCGGTGTCGCTCACGCCGCCGCTACCGTCGGTATCGATCTTGGACAGCAGCCGCTCCGGCGAAGGCCCCGGGCGCGATGCCCGCTGCACGCTCGCACTGGACCAGGCACTGCTGACGCTACTGATGGTCGTCATCGTTGTTCCTTTCGTTCCAAAGGTGGACCGGTGCCGGGCCCTCCACTGCGGAAGCCCTCAGCCATGGCCCGATCCCATTCTTGGGTGCGCGTGTCTCCAGGGTTTGTCCGCTTTGTACCAAGGCCGATACAAAGGGCAGATGCAAGGCATGAACAGGGGGGCAAAGGCCCGCCAGATTGCCCCGAGCAGGGTGCGCAGCCTCCCTAAACTTGGTGCGTTCTTTTGTGCCTGTGCCTGCCCATGCAACACATCCTGGTGGTGGACGACGATGTCGAGATCACCACACTCCTCACCGACTACCTGACCCGCTTTGGCTATGCCGCCCACGCGGCCTGTGACGCGCAGACGATGCGCGCCCAGATGGCCGCCCAGCCCATCGGCCTGGTGGTGCTGGATGTGATGCTGCCCGGCACCGACGGGATCACGCTGGCAAGGGAGCTGCGTGAGCGCTCGCGGGTGCCCATCATCATGCTCACTGCGCGCGCCAACCCGTATGACTGCGTGCTGGGGCTGGAGATGGGCGCGGACGATTACATGGGCAAACCCTTCGAGCCGCGTGAGCTGGTAGCCCGCATCCAGACCGTGCTGCGCCGCACGCGCGGCGCCGAGGCACCTGTGCGGCAAGGGCCTGATGAAGTGGTGCGGTTTGATGGCTGGACGCTGCACAGCCTGGAGCGGCATCTGGTATCGCCCGGGGGCATGGTAGTGCCCTTGTCGAATGCCGAGTTCCGTTTGCTGTGCACCTTTTTGCGCATGCCGCGCCGCGTTTTCAGCCGCGACCAGCTCATGGAGCAGGCCCGCGGCCGGGCCATGGATGCATTCGAGCGAAGCATCGACCTGCTGGTGTCACGCCTGCGCAGCAAGCTTGCGGACGATCCGCGGTCGCCTTCCATGATCCGCACCGTGCGCGGTGCCGGGTATCTGTTCAACGTGCAGTCGCTGCAAGGGCAGGTAGGGTGGCCCCACTGACGCCCACGCAATCGCAGCTGCGCGCTGCAGTCCAGCGCTGCATGCCTGACACCCTGTTCGGTCGGCTCGCCCTGCTGCTCATCGCCGCCGTCATCGTGAGCCATGTGCTGGCGCTGACGCTGATGTTCGAACTGCGCCCTGCCCATCCAGGCCACCCGCCCGGCCCGCCGCCGCACGCATTGGCGGCCGATGGGCGCCCATTGCCGCCGCCAGGGCCCGCACCGGGCTTGTGGAACGCACCACCGTCGCTGCAGCTGGGCCTGTTGCTGGACATCAGTGTGCGTCTGGCCGCATTGGTGGCTGCAGCTTGGTGGGCTGCGCGCTGGCTGTCGCGCCCCATGCGCCGGCTGGCTACGGCCGCACAGGAGCTGGGGCGCGACATCCACCGCACCCCGTTGCCCGAGGACGGCACGCTGGAATGCCGCGACGCCAGCCGTGTGTTCAACCAGATGCAGGCGCGCATCCGCCAGCAACTGGCCGAGCGCGACCGCTTTGTGGCGGCCGTGTCGCACGATTTGCGCACGCCCCTGACGCGGCTGCGGCTGCGCACCGAAAGCCTGGGCGACGCCCAGGCGCAGCAGCTGTTTCGGCGCGACATTGCCGAAATGGACGCCATGATTGCCTCCACGCTGGATTACCTGCGTGGCGTGGCGGGTGAGGAGGCTTGGGTGCATCTGGATGTGCAGGCCCTGGTGGACAGCATGGCGGACGACCAGGTGGCGATGGGCCACGCCGTCACCGTGGTGGGGCAGGCTGCCCCCTTGCGTGTGCAGGCCGTGGCAATGCGGCGTTGTCTGGACAACCTGGTGGGCAATGCCGTGCGCTACGGCGGCAGCGCCGAGGTCACGCTGCACGATGTGGCAGACGCCCTGACCATTGAGGTGCGTGACCACGGCCCGGGCTTGCCGCCCGAGGAGCTGGACCGGGTCTTGGAGCCCTTCTACCGTGTGGAGGCCTCGCGCAATCGCCAGAGCGGCGGGGTGGGGCTGGGGCTCACCATCGCCAGCGACATCGTGCGGCGCCACGGTGGCCGACTGGCGCTGCGCAATGCACCGGGCGGTGGGCTGGTGGTGGCCGCAGTGTTTCCGCGCGCTGTCGCCGGATATCAGTAGGGCTCAGGCGGCGGGAGCTTCGCCCTCCCATTTTTCAAACCGGGGGCGCAGCACGCCATCAATGAGCACTTGCTCCTCAAACATGGCGGCCGGCCGCACCCACAGGCCGCGCTGGCCATACAGCGCGCGGTACAGCGTCATGGGCTCCAGCGTCTCGCTGTGGCGCACGGTGTCGATCACTTCATAGAGCATGCCCTTGTAGTGGCGGTACAGGCCGGGTGGTGTGCGGATGAGCTCTGGCAGGTCGTCGTCGGTCATGGTGTTGCGGTGGCGTGAATGGTTAGGATGGCGGCTGAAAAAAATCAACCAGAGTGAGGGACGCCCGTGGATCAGGCAGATTTTGTGCACATGGTGCGCATGAGCGAACATGCCAGCGCCGAGAACAGTAGCGCATACCGCCGCAGTGTGGCTGCGTTTGCCGCCCTGGGTTATGCATGGGTGCTGGGGTGTATGGCACTGGCCGTGGGTATTTTGCTGTGGGTGGTGCCCCAGTTGCTGCAGGGGCGCTTTCGTTTCGCGATGCTGTGGGCCCTGCTGGGTGCCGGAGGTCTGCTGTGGGTGAGCCTGCGTGCGCTGTGGGTGCGGTTTGATGAGCCCCAGGGCGTGGAGATCACAGCACTGGATGCCCCCGACCTGTTTGAAGCGCTGGCGCGCATCCGCCGCAAGATCAAGGGCCCCCCCATCCACAAGGTCACGCTGACCGACGAGTTCAATGCCAGCATCCAGCAACTGCCGCGTTTTGGGCTGCTGGGCGGCGCCGTCAATCACCTGAGCATTGGCCTGCCCCTGTTGATGGCACTTGACCGGCCGCGATTCCTGGCGGTGCTGGCGCACGAGTATGGCCACCTGCGGGGCGACCATGGCCGCTTTGCGGCTTGGATCTACCGCACCCGCCTGTCGTGGATGCGCCTGAACCACAGCCTGGCCGACGATGAAGGGCCGGTGGCTGCCGCCACGCAGCTGTTCATGCGCTGGTACTTTCCACGGTTTTCGGCCAAGACCTTTGCACTGGCCCGCCAGGATGAATACGAGGCCGACCGCATCGCCGGCAAGCTACTGGGCCGCGACGTGACTGCTGCGGCCTTGGCCGAGATCGAGATCCGGGGCGCCTGGCTGCAGGCGGAGTTCTGGGGCAACCACTGGTGTGCAGCGGCGGGTAACCCGTTGCCGGTAGGCCCTTATCGCAGCATGCGCCGTGCCCTGGCCAAGGCCCCCGATGCCGCCTTTGCCAACGATGCCCTGCGCCAGGCGCTCAAGCGTCTGAGCAATCTGGACGACACCCACCCCAGCCTGCGCGACCGCATCGAGGCACTGGACGCCACGCCCACCCTGCCGGAATGGTCGCGCGGCAACGCGCTGGCCCTGCTAGGCCCGGATGCCAAACGCTGGGTGGCCCATTTCGACAAGCAATGGTGCCGCGACAACGCCAGCGAATGGAAGCAGCACCACGCCTGGCTGGGGCGCGTGCGCGCACGCGCCGAGGCCCTGGGTGCATCCACGGCACAGAGCAGCGCTGCGGACCTTGTGGAGCTGGCCCGCCTGAAGCGCCATCTGGACCCGCATGCCGATGTCCGCGCCCTGTACGAGCTGGCGCTGCAGCGCAGCCCCGAATACCCTGCCGCGTTGCGCGGGCTGGTGCCCTGCCTGGCAGAGGAGGATCGGGAGGGCAAGCTGCAGCTGCTGCACCGCCTGTGGGAAACCGGCAGCAGCGACCGTTACTGGGCTGCGCGCACGGCATTGGCCGAACTGGAGACTCCACGCCTGGGGCTGGACCACGATGCGGCCGCTTTCAAGCAATGGCGCAAGCGGCTGGAGCGCGCGCAAGAATCCGAAGAGCGGGCCTGGGAAGAGCTGTCGGGCACCTCGTTCTTCAGCCAGATCGTGCGGCATGACCTCAGCTCGTTCGAGCTGGCCGAACTGCAGTCCGAGCTGGCCCGCTGCGCTCCTCTGGCCCGCTGCTGGCTGGTGCGCAAGAACCTGCGCGAGTACCCCCAGCGCCGGGCCTACCTGGTGTTTGTCGAGCTGCCGGGCATGGACGATGAAAGCCGCTACCACCTGTGCCGCGCGCTGGAGCGCAACCTGAGCCTGCCAGGCCCCGCGCTGGTGCTGTGGGCGGGTGAGTCGCCGACCCTGCAGCAGATCGAGCGCTCGGCGTTCGAACCGATCTACAGCCGCTGACGACTTGGCCGTGCATGGAGTGGCTTGGCCGTTGAGGTTTGGCTCCCGCGTTGGACGGGTGGGGGCGAGGTCGCCAGGTTGGCCGGGAATGGGACAATCGCAGGATGCATCCCAAAGTTCTTCTCGACGCCTGCACCGAACTGGTCAGGCTCACCCTCACGTTTGAACACCCCGCCGACGCGGTGGTGTCGCGTTTCTTCCGCGACAACCGGGGCCTGGGGCCGCGCGAGCGCGCCACGCTGGCTGAAACGGTTTACACCGTTCTGCGCAAGAAGCTCCTGTTTGACCACATGGCCCCGTCAGGCTCGGGTCCCAAGGAGCGCCGCCTGGCCATCCTGGGTTTCTATGGCCCGCGCGATTTCCTCAAGAGTGCGTTGACCGACCAGGAGAAAAACTGGCTGGACCAGTGTGATGCGGTCACGGTCGATGACCTGATGGAGCGCCATCGTCACAACCTGCCCGAATGGATGGTCAAGCCCCTGAAGGACCAGCTGGGCGATGGCTTCTGGCCGCTGGTGGAAAGTCTGGCCCAGAGCGCCCCCCTGGATTTGCGCGTCAATGCCCTCAAGGACAAGCGCGCCGATGTGCAAAAGGAGCTGGCCAAAGCTGGCATCAAGGCGCATCCCACACCGTATTCACCCTGGGGCTTGCGCATTGATGACAAGCCCGCGCTGACCAAGCTCGATGCCTTCACGCGGGGCGCCATCGAGGTGCAGGACGAGGGCTCACAGCTGCTTGCCCTGCTGCTCGACGCCAAGCGTGGCGAGATGGTGGTGGACTTCTGCGCTGGCGCTGGGGGCAAGACGCTGGCCATTGGCGCGAGCATGCGCAGCACTGGGCGGCTGTACGCTTTTGACGTGTCAGCTCACCGCCTGGATGCGCTCAAACCGCGCCTGGCCCGCAGCGGCCTGTCGAACGTGCACCCCGCCGCCATCGCCCACGAGCGTGATGACCGCGTCAAGCGCCTGGCGGGCAAGATCGACCGCGTCCTCGTGGACGCGCCTTGCTCGGGTCTAGGCACCCTGCGGCGCAACCCCGACCTCAAATGGCGCCAGTCGCCCAAGGCCATCGAGGAGCTGGTGGCCAAGCAGACGGCCATCCTGGACAGTGCAGCCCGCCTGCTCAAGCCGGGCGGCCGTCTGGTGTACGCCACCTGCAGCATCCTGCCGCAAGAAAACGAGGCCATTGCCGAGGCCTTCAGCGCAACACACCCCGACTTCCAGCTGCTGGATGCTCGTGAACTGCTGGAGCAGCTCAAGGTCGAGGGGGCTAAGGGTTTGTGCAGCGGGGGTGCATCGGGCAGTGATTATTTGCGCTTATGGCCCCATCTGCATCAGACCGACGGGTTTTTTGCCGCCATCTGGGCCAAAAAGGACTGAAACGCTGGAGGTAGGGCTCTAAACACCCTAAACCAGCGTAAATACTGTGGATTCCCCTGATCCGTTCAGAAACGGGCCATCTAAAATTAGTGACCTGTTTCGTTGGTGAGCGGGTTCTCTGTAGTAAGGTTTTTGTGAATATGCTGTTACCCGACTGGGCTGTACTGAACGCCGCCATTGACTGGCTGGGAAATGGGTTGTGGAACCTGTCCTGGTGGCAGATCGTGTTGTACACCCTTGCCACGACCCACATCACCATCGCTGCGGTCACGATCTTCCTGCACCGCGCGCAGGCACACCGCGCGCTGGACCTGCATGCCATCCCCTCGCATTTCTTCCGCTTCTGGCTGTGGATTGGTACCGGCATGGTGACCAAGGAATGGGTGGCCATCCACCGCAAGCACCACGCCAAGTGTGAAACTGTGGATGACCCCCACAGCCCCCAGACCCGCGGGCTGGACACGGTGATGTGGCGCGGCGCCGAGCTGTACCGCGCCGAGTCCAAGAACATGGAAACCATCACGAAGTTCGGCCACGGCACCCCCGATGACTGGATGGAGCGCAATGTGTACACCCGCTACGGCTGGCAAGGCGTGGGCCTCATGCTCATTCTGAACCTGGCCCTGTTCGGCGCCCTGGGCGCCGCGGTGTGGGCGGTGCAGATGCTCTGGATTCCGTTCTGGGCAGCAGGGGTGGTCAATGGTGTGGGCCACTACTGGGGCTACCGCAACTTTGAGGCGCAGGACGCCAGCACCAACCTGTCGCCCTGGGGCATCATCATTGGCGGCGAAGAGCTGCACAACAACCACCACACCTACCCCACGTCGGCCAAGTTCTCGGTCAAGCCGTATGAATTTGACATTGGCTGGGTGTACATCAGCCTCATGAAGAAAATCGGCTGGGCTACCGTGAAGAAGGTGCCACCCAAGTTGCAACTGGGCGATGTCAAGCCGGTGGCTGATGAAAAGACGCTGGAGGCCTTGATCGCCAACCGCTATGAAGTGATGGCGGGCTATGCGCGCGGTGTGCGCAAGGCGTGCAAGGATGAGATTGCCGCGCTGCAGGCCCGTCAGGCCGATGTATCGGTGCTCAAGGCTGCCAAGCGCTGGCTGCATCGCGATGCCGAGAAGGTGCCGGCGGGGGCCTTGCCCCAGCTGGCTCAGGCCCGCGCTGCGCATCCGGCCCTGGACAAGATGGTGACCATGCGCGAAGAACTGCGTCAGCTGTGGCTCAACACGTCGCAATCCCGTGAGCAACTCACTGCCGACTTGCAGGCCTGGTGCCGCCGCGCCGAGGAGAGCGGTATTGCCACTCTGCGCGAGTTCTCCATCAGTCTGCGCGCTGCACGGGCCTGATGTAATGCCTTGGTGGCGCTGTCGGTCGGACCACTGACCCCGGCGCACCTCCCCATAAACCGCTGCAGGGCTTTGTGCCCTCAGCGGTTTTTTGTTGGCTGTGGGCCTGCTGGCTCTCGCAGTTGGTGGGGAACAAGTCGTCGATGGCGGGAGGCGGTGCTGTAGTCATCGGGCTGCATGGATTGCAGCCATGAAAAAAGCCGCCGGGCTGAATGCCGGGCGGCCTTTGGGATGACAAGAAAGAGACTGAATTACTTCAGCTTCATTTCCTTGTATTCCACATGCTTGCGAGCCTTGGGATCAAATTTCATGATCAGCATCTTCTCGGGCATGGTCTTCTTGTTCTTGGTCGTGGTGTAGAAGTGACCGGTACCCGCAGTGGATTCCAGCTTGATCTTGTCGCGTCCGCCTTTGCTTGCCATGGTGCTACTCCTTAAGCCTGGCCACGGGCACGCAGGTCTGCGAGCACCGAGTCGATACCGTTCTTGTCGATCAAACGCAGGGCAGCGCTCGAAACACGCAGGCGCACCCAACGGTTTTCGGTCTCGACCCAGAAACGGCGGTATTGCAGGTTCGGCAGGAACCGGCGCTTGGTTTTGTTGTTGGCGTGGGAAACATTGTTCCCCGTCATGGGCTTCTTGCCCGTTACGTCGCAGACGCGTGCCATGAGGACACTCCGATACTGATTAACGGCCGTTCGCTGAGCCCTGGGCTGTGTGCCCAGGTTGGCTTGCGGCCTCACCTCGCCAGAAAGGGTGGCGGTAACCCGATTTGCTTGGTTTCAGGTGCCGCAAAAACGGGCCGAATTCAGCAAAGCCGCAGATTATAACCTGCAGCTCATTTTTTCATCAAGACTCTTGTTCGAGGAAGCGCTGGGCGTCCAGCGCAGCCATGCAGCCGGTGCCCGCGCTGGTGATGGCCTGACGGTACACATGGTCCTGCACGTCGCCTGCGGCAAACACGCCGGGCACGCTGGTCTGTGTGGCAAAACCCTTGAGCCCACCCTGGGTGATGATGTATCCGTTTTCCATCTCCAACTGGCCCTGGAAGATCTCGGTGTTGGGCGCGTGGCCGATGGCGATGAAGCAACCTTGCAGCTTGATGTCTTCCGTGCTGCCGTCCTTCGTGCTCTTGATGCGGATACCTGTCACGCCCGTGTTGTCGCCCAGCACCTCGTCCAGAGTGTGGAACAGCTTGAGCTCGATCTTGCCCGCTGCCACTTTCTCGTTGAGCTTGTCCACCAGAATGGGTTCGGCCTTGAACTTGTCGCGGCGGTGCACCAGGGTGACCTTGCGGGCGATGTTCGACAGGTACAGCGCTTCCTCCACCGCCGTATTGCCGCCACCGACCACGCAGACATCCTGCTCGCGGTAGAAGAAGCCGTCACAGGTCGCGCAGCCGGACACGCCCTTGCCCATGAAGGCTTCTTCCGAAGGCAGGCCCAGGTATTTGGCCGATGCGCCAGTGGCCAGAATCAATGCGTCGCAGGTGTAGGTACCGCTGTCGCCGGTGAGTGTGAAGGGCCGCTTGCTGAAATCGACCTTGTTGATGTGGTCGAAGATGATCTGGGTCTTGAAGCGCTCTGCGTGCTCCAGAAAACGCTGCATCAGCTCCGGTCCCTGCACGCCGTGCACGTCGGCAGGCCAGTTGTCCACCTCGGTGGTGGTCATCAGCTGGCCACCCTGGGCCATGCCGGTGATCAGCACCGGGTTCAGGTTGGCACGGGCGGCATAAACCGCTGCGGTGTAGCCCGCAGGGCCCGAGCCGAGGATCAGAACTTTCGCGTGTTGGGTGGTGGACATGGTAAAAGCCTGTGTTTTGCGCCCGCTACATGGGGCGCTGTTGGGAAAGCTGGGGGCTGAGCCGCCGAGTATCAACCGGCGTCCGCTCGCGAGAGTGGCCCCGTTTTCAATCACGGTGATTGTAAGAACCCATTGATAACCCGTTGCGGCTCCGGTTGGGTCGCACCCCTGAAAGGAGATGTTTGCATGTCCACGATGTTGTCCAACCTCGACCTGCTGCGCCGGGTACCTTTGTTTTCGCTGCTGACGGTGGCGCAGGCCGAGGTGATCAGCGGCGCAGTGATCAAACGCCGCTTCAAGCGGGGCGAGGCGCTGGTGGAGCAGGGGCAAAAGTCCAATGCCCTGTTCATCCTGCTCACAGGGCGCGCCCGGGTCATGACCTCGGACAGCCGGGGGCGTGAGGTGATTCTGGCCACCCTCGCCCAGGGCGACTACCTGGGCGAGATGAGCATCATCGACAACGAACCCCACTCGGCCACGGTGCGTGCCGAGGTGCAGACCGACGTGCTGATGCTGGGGCGTGCGGAGTTTGCACGTTGCCTCACCGAGAACGCGTCCATGTCGCTGGTGGTGATGCGCGGGCTGGTCAAGCGGCTGCGCCACGCTGATCGCAAGATTGAGTCACTCGCGTTACTGGATGTGTACGGCCGTGTGGCCCATGCCTTGCTGGACTTTGCGGTGCCCGATGCGCAGGGGCAGCTGCTGATCAAGGACAAAATCTCCCGCCAGGACCTGGCCAAGATGGTGGGAGCTTCCCGCGAAATGGTCAGCCGCGTGATGAAAGACCTGGAGGAGCGCGGCTTCATCGAGGCGCTGCCCAGCGGGGCTACCCTGCTCAAGGACCGGCTGAACGCGCTGGGCTGAAATCCGGGGGGCGGACCCTGCGCCGGGTGGTGCGCCCAGCGCAACGCATGGGGTAAGCTCACCCCGCACGTTTATGACCTATTCCCTCAATACCCTGAATGCATCGGCGGCGGCCAAGTCGCCGCCCCGCACGGGCGCCGCCCGTTTTGGCCACGAAATTGCCCTGGTGGTGGGCTTGCTGGCCCTGGTTTTCTGGCTGCTGGCGCTGGTCAGCTATTCGGCGCAGGATGCGGCCTGGTCCACCTCGGGTGCCCGCGACGCGCGCTCCGTTGCCAATTGGGCGGGGCGCTTTGGCGCCTGGCTGGCCGATGGCAGCTACTTTGCGCTGGGGTTTTCAGTGTGGTGGTGCGTGGCGGCTGGCGTGCGGGCCTGGCTGTCGTCGCTGGCGCGCTGGATGCGCGGAGGCGAAGTGGTGGCAGGCGCCGCCAGCCCTCTGGTGCGCCGGGCCACGTTCTGGGGTGGACTGGTGGTGCTGATGTGTTCCAGCACGGCGCTGGAATGGTCGCGTTTGTACCGGTTTGAATCGTTCCTGCCTGGGCATGCAGGTGGCGTGCTGGGGTATCTGGTGGGGCCAGCTGGCGTGAAATGGCTGGGATTTACGGGCTCCGGCTTGTTGGCGATCGTGCTGGCGGTGGCGGGGGCGGCGCTGGTGTTCCGCTTCTCGTGGGGCCATGTGGCGGAGTTTCTCGGAGGGCGCCTTGATGCGCTGGTACAGGCGCGCCTGGCAAAACGCGAGGTGGCCAAGGACGTCGCCGTGGGCCGCAAGGCAGCACGCGAGCGCGAAGTGGTGGTATTGGAGGAGCGCACCGAAAGCGAGGTGCACCACCCCGAGCCCGTGCAAATCATCGAGCCGATTCTGGTGGATGTGCCACAGAGCACCCGTGTGGTGAAAGAGCGCCAGAAGCCCCTGTTCACCGAGATGCCGGACAGCAAGCTGCCGCTGGTGGACCTGCTTGACGGACCCCTGCAGCGCCAGGAAACCGTGGCCCCCGAGACGCTGGAGATGACCAGCCGCCTCATCGAGAAAAAGCTCAAGGACTTTGGCGTGGAAGTGCGTGTGGTCGCGGCCATGCCCGGCCCGGTGATCACGCGCTACGAAATCGAGCCCGCCACGGGCGTGAAGGGCTCGCAGATTGTGGGCTTGGCCAAGGACCTGGCGCGTTCGCTGAGCCTGGTCTCGATCCGCGTGGTGGAGACCATCCCCGGCAAGAATTTCATGGCGCTGGAGCTGCCCAACGCCAAGCGGCAGTCCATCCGCCTGTCAGAAATCCTAGGCTCACAGGTTTACCACGAGGCCAAGAGCATGCTCACCATGGGCCTGGGCAAGGACATCGTGGGCAACCCGGTGGTGGCAGACCTTGCCAAGATGCCACACGTGCTGGTGGCGGGTACCACAGGCTCGGGCAAGTCGGTGGGGATCAACGCGATGATCCTGTCGCTGCTGTACAAGGCCGAGGCGCGCGATGTGCGCCTGTTGATGATCGACCCCAAGATGCTGGAAATGTCGGTCTACGAAGGCATCCCGCACCTGCTGGCGCCCGTGGTCACCGACATGAAGCAGGCGGCGCATGGCCTGAACTGGTGCGTGGCCGAGATGGAGCGCCGCTACAAGCTCATGTCCAAGCTGGGCGTTCGCAACCTGGCGGGCTACAACACCAAGATCGACGAGGCCAAGGCCAAGGAAGAGTTCATCTACAACCCCTTCAGCCTCACACCCGAGGAGCCCGAGCCGCTGCAGCGCCTGCCGCACATCGTGGTCATCATCGACGAGCTGGCCGACCTGATGATGGTCGTGGGCAAGAAGATCGAAGAACTGATCGCCCGCCTGGCGCAGAAGGCGCGCGCGGCCGGCATCCACTTGATCCTGGCCACCCAGCGCCCCAGCGTGGACGTGATCACCGGCCTTATCAAGGCCAACATCCCCACCCGCATCGCGTTCTCGGTGGGCTCCAAGATCGACAGCCGCACCATCCTCGACCAGATGGGTGCCGAGGCGCTGTTGGGCATGGGCGACATGCTCTACATGGCCAGTGGCACGGGCCTGCCGATCCGTGTGCATGGCGCCTTCGTGTCGGACGAAGAAGTACACCGTGTCGTCAGTTACCTCAAGGAACAAGGGGAGCCGGACTACATAGAAGGCGTGCTCGAAGGTGGAACTGTGGATGGCGAAGGGGATCTGTCAGGGGAGGGCGGCGGTGGCGAAGGGGGCGAGAAGGACCCCATGTACGACCAGGCCGTCGAAGTGGTGCTCAAGGACCGCAAGGCCAGCATCTCTTACGTGCAGCGCAAGCTGCGCATTGGCTACAACCGCTCGGCGCGGCTGCTGGAAGACATGGAGAAGGCTGGACTCGTCAGTGGCCTGACCACCAGCGGCCAGCGTGAAGTGCTGGTACCCAACCGCAGCGAATGATCGGCCGGACCACAAGGCCGGACCCTACCCCACAGGAGTTTCTGTTGAAAAAGATCGCTACTGCAATTTTGATAGCTGCTGCGGCAAGCATGGCTAGCGCTGACGGGCTGAAAAGCCTGGAATCCTTCATGAAGGGCACGCAGACGGGCAAGGCCGACTTCACCCAGACTGTGACCTCGCCCCCCAAGGACGGCCAGACCGCGCGCACCAAGACATCGAGCGGCAGCTTTGAGTTCCAGCGCCCCGGGCGCTTCAAGTTCGTCTACAAAAAACCTTTTGAGCAGACCATCGTGGCTGACGGCCAGACTTTGTGGCTGTACGACGTGGACCTGAATCAGGTCACGCAGCGCTCGCAGTCCCAGGCGCTGGGCAGCACGCCCGCTGCGCTGCTGGCGTCCGCGCCGGACCTCTCGGCGCTGAAGGCCGAGTTCACGCTGGAGGCCTCGCCGGATGCGGATGGCCTGCAATGGGTGCTGGCCAGCCCCAGGACCAAGGACGGCCAGCTCAAGAGCGTGCGTGTGGGCTTTGCGGGCGAGCAGCTGGCGGCCCTGGACATTCTGGACAGCTTTGGCCAGCGCTCGCTGATTCGCTTTACCGGTATGCAGGCCAATGCGGCACTGCCTGCCAGCACGTTCCAGTTCAAGCCTCCGGCAGGGGCTGATGTGGTGAAGCAGTAGTTTCTGCTCTTGAAACAATAGCTGCCAACGCATGATTTTTGGGCGCTAGAAGCCAATTTGGCTTGAAAATCAGCGTACTGTAGACAGGATACGAACATGGCAGCACGCGGTGCCTCCGCCCCTTCTCCGGCACACCCCTCCACCCACCAGCCCCTGGCAGAACGTCTGCGGCCCCGCACGCTGGGCGAGGTGATCGGGCAGCAGCATGTGCTGGGCCCGGGCATGCCGCTGCGCCTGGCCTTCGAGTCAGGCCGGCCGCACAGCTGCATCCTGTGGGGCCCCCCTGGAGTGGGCAAGACCACCATTGCGCGCCTGATGGCTGATGCGTTCGATGCGCAGTTCATCAGCATCAGCGCCGTGTTGGGCGGGGTCAAGGACATTCGCGAGGCGGTGGAGCAGGCCCAGGCCGCGCGCGATGGGTTGATGCAGCAGCGCACCATCGTGTTTGTGGACGAGGTGCACCGCTTCAACAAGAGTCAGCAAGACGCGTTCCTGCCACACGTTGAATCAGGCCTGTTCACCTTCATCGGCGCCACCACCGAGAACCCTTCGTTTGAGGTGAATTCCGCGCTGCTGTCGCGAGCGGCGGTCTACGTGCTGCAGCCGCTGTCTGAGCAAGATTTGAAGCAGATTGTGGCCCTGGCGCAGGAGGAAGATGCGCTGCCTGCTATCGAAGGTGTAGCAATCGACCGCCTGGTGGCCTATGCCGATGGCGACGCGCGCCGCCTGCTCAACACGCTCGAAACCCTGGCCATGGCGGCTGCGCAGGAGAAGCTTTCCGAGATCACCGATGCCTGGCTGCTCAAGGTGCTGGGCGAGCGCATGCGCCGCTACGACAAGGGCGGCGAGCAGTTCTACGACACCATCAGCGCGTTGCACAAATCGGTGCGGGGCTCTGACCCCGACGCTGCGTTGTACTGGCTGGTGCGCATGCTCGACGGCGGTGCTGACCCCCGCTACATGGCGCGCCGGCTGGTGCGCATGGCAGCCGAGGACGTGGGCCTGGCCGACCCGCGCGCATTGCGCCTGGCACTGGATGCGAGCGAGGTGTACGAGCGCCTGGGCAGCCCTGAGGGCGAGCTGGCGCTGGCCGAATGCGTGGTGTACCTGGCGGTGGCGCCCAAGTCCAACGCGGTCTACAAGGCCTACAACGCGGCGCGGGCCTGGGTCAAACAGGATGGCACACGCCCGGTGCCCATGCACCTGCGCAATGCGCCCACCAAGTTGATGAAAGAGCTCGACTACGGCAAGGGCTACCGCTACGCCCACGACGAAGAGGGCGGCTTTGCGGCAGGGGAGAGCTACCTGCCCGAAGGCATGCCAGAGCCCGGCTTCTACCAGCCCGTGGAGCGGGGTCTCGAAATCAAGATTGCCCTGAAGCTGCGTGAGCTGCGCGAACGCAATGCCGCAGCAGCCACGCCAGGCCTACAGGATTCAGATACCGCCTCCTGATCCGAGACCTGATCGGTGGGGCGAGGTGGCCGCGCATGTCCTGCGGCAGTCCCAAGGTGCTGCGCAGCCTGCTTTATGCCGATTCTGCATGATCAAGGTAATAAGTTTGCACATCAATTATCTTGCGTGCATCAAAATTCCTTATGCAGTGCGTGGCGCGCTGATGTGACCAAAACCCGAGGGAAAACCCCGCCCGGCTTGGATTGGGGCGGTTGTGACTACTCGCTACAATCCCGTCCACAAACCCGCACAGCTGCATTCCTGGCGGGTTTTTTGCTAGATGGCAGTCGGGCCCACAAGGCTGTACCGATTCCGGTGCCAAAGCGGTGGGTACGTCACAAACGAAGGACTTCTCTTATGGACATTTTGCTGCAACAGATCATCAACGGTCTGGTACTCGGCAGCATGTACGCCTTGATAGCCTTGGGCTACACGATGGTGTACGGCATTATTCAACTCATCAATTTCGCCCATGGCGAGGTGCTCATGATCGGCGCCCTCACCAGCTGGAGCTGTATTGGAATGATGCAGGCTGCCATGCCCGGCGCGCCGGGTTGGGTCATACTGCTGCTGGCCACGCTCATCGCCTGCGTGGTCGCTGCCACGCTCAACTTCGTGATCGAAAAGGTGGCCTACAAGCCACTGCGCACCAGCCCCCGTCTTGCCCCCCTGATCACTGCCATCGGCATGTCGATCCTGCTGCAGACGCTGGCCATGATCATCTGGAAGCCCAACTACAAGCCCTATCCCACGCTGCTGCCCAGCACGCCGTTCCAGTTGGGTGGTGCCTACATCACTCCCACCCAGATCCTGATCCTGGGGGTGACGGCGGTGGCCCTGGCTTCGCTGGTCTATCTGGTCAACCACACCAACCTGGGCCGCGCCATGCGCGCCACGGCGGAGAACCCCCGCGTGGCCTCCCTGATGGGCGTGAAGCCCGACATGGTGATCTCGGCCACCTTCATCATCGGCGCCATCTTGGCGGCCATCGCCGGCATCATGTATGCCTCCAACTACGGCACGGCGCAGCACACCATGGGCTTCCTGCCGGGGCTCAAGGCCTTCACGGCGGCGGTGTTCGGCGGTATCGGCAACCTGGCCGGTGCGGTGGTGGGCGGCATCCTGCTGGGTCTCATCGAAGCCATCGGCTCCGGCTACATCGGCACGCTCACGGGCGGTTTGCTGGGCAGCCACTACACCGACATCTTTGCGTTCATTGTGCTCATCATCATCCTGACGCTGCGCCCCTCGGGCCTGCTGGGTGAGCGTGTGGCCGATCGCGCCTGAGGAGCCTCACACCATGAAGAACACCAAAACCAACTGGATCATCGGCGCCGTCGCGCTGCTGGTGCTGCCGCTGATCCTGCAATCCTTCGGCAACGCCTGGGTGCGTATCGCCGACCTGGCCCTGCTGTACGTGCTGCTGGCCCTGGGCCTGAACATCGTGGTGGGCTACGCCGGCCTGCTGGACCTGGGCTACGTGGCGTTCTACGCCGTGGGCGCCTACCTGTTTGCCTTGATGGCTTCGCCGCACTTGGCGGACAACTTTGCGGCGTTTGCCGCTATGTTCCCCAACGGGCTGCACACCTCGCTGTGGATCGTGATACCGGTGGCGGCTTTGTTAGCGGCGTTCTTTGGCGCCATGCTGGGGGCGCCCACGCTGAAGCTACGCGGTGACTACCTGGCCATCGTGACGCTGGGCTTCGGCGAAATCATCCGCATCTTCCTGAACAACCTGGACCACCCCGTCAACCTGACCAACGGCCCCAAGGGCCTGGGTCAGATCGACTCGGTCAAGATCTTCGGCCTGGACCTGGGCAAACGCTTGGAGGTGTTCGGTTTCGACATCAATTCCGTCACGCTGTACTACTACCTGTTCCTGACCCTGGTGGTGGTGTCCATCATCATCTGCTACCGCCTGCAGGACTCGCGCATCGGCCGCGCCTGGATGGCCATCCGTGAAGATGAAATCGCTGCCAAGGCGATGGGCATCAACACCCGCAACATGAAGCTGCTGGCCTTCGGTATGGGGGCTTCGTTCGGCGGCGTGTCGGGTGCGATGTTCGGTGCGTTCCAGGGCTTTGTGTCGCCCGAGTCGTTCAGCCTGATGGAGTCGGTCATGATCGTCGCCATGGTGGTGCTGGGCGGTATCGGCCACATTCCTGGCGTGATCCTGGGCGCCGTGCTGCTGTCGGCCCTGCCCGAAGTGCTGCGCTATGTGGCAGGCCCTCTGCAGGCCATGACGGACGGTCGCCTGGACTCCGCCATCCTGCGCCAGCTGCTGATCGCGCTGGCCATGATCATCATCATGCTGATGCGTCCCCGTGGTCTGTGGCCTGCGCCCGACCATGGCAAGAGCCTCACGCAGAAGACCTGAACACCGCAGAAAGTTAGAACATGGCAGAGAACATTCAGAAATCAGCCAGCGACGTGGTGCTGCGGGTTGCGGGCATTTCCAAGCGCTTCGGCGGCCTGCAAGCCCTCTCCGACGTGGGCATCACCATTGAGCGAGGCCAGGTGTATGGCCTGATTGGCCCGAACGGCGCAGGCAAGACCACGTTCTTCAACGTGATCACCGGCCTGTACACCCCCGACAGCGGTACCTTTGAACTGGCTGGCAAGCCTTACGAGCCGACGGCCGTGCACGAAGTGGCCAAGGCAGGCATTGCGCGCACCTTCCAGAACATCCGCCTGTTTGCAGAAATGACGGCACTGGAAAACGTGATGGTGGGCCGCCACATCCGTACCAAGTCTGGCCTGCTGGGCGCTGTGCTGCGCACCAAGGGCTTCAAGGAAGAAGAGCTGGCCATCGCCAAGCGCGCACAGGAACTGCTCGACTACGTGGGCATTGGCAAGTTTGCCGACTACAAGGCGCGCACCCTGAGCTATGGCGACCAGCGCCGCCTGGAGATCGCCCGGGCCCTGGCCACCGATCCGCAACTGATTGCGCTGGACGAGCCCGCCGCCGGCATGAACGCCACCGAGAAGGTGCTGCTGCGCGAGCTGATCGACCGCATCCGCAAAGACAACCGCACCATCTTGCTCATCGAGCACGACGTGAAGCTGGTGATGGGCCTGTGCGACCGTGTGACGGTGCTCGACTATGGCAAGCAGATCGCCGAAGGCAACCCTGCCGAAGTGCAGAAGAACGAAAAAGTGATTGAGGCCTATCTGGGCACCGGAGGACATTGAGAATGGCCGAAAAATCCAACAAGGTACTGCTGCAGGTCAAGGGCCTGAAAGTGGCCTACGGCGGTATCCAGGCCGTGAAGGGCGTGGACTTCGAAGTGCGTGAAGGCGAGCTGGTCTCGCTGATCGGCTCCAACGGCGCCGGCAAGACCACCACCATGAAGGCCATCACTGGCACCCTGGCCATGAACGACGGCGACATCGAGTACCTGGGCGAAAGCATCAAGGGCAAGGGAGCCTGGGACCTGGTGAAAAAGGGCCTGGTCATGGTGCCGGAAGGCCGCGGCGTGTTCGCGCGCATGACCATCACCGAAAACCTGCAGATGGGCGCCTACACACGCTCCGACAAAGCGGGCATCCTGGCCGACATCGAGAAGATGTTCACCATCTTCCCGCGCCTGCGCGAGCGCAAGGACCAGCTGGCCGGCACCATGTCGGGCGGCGAACAGCAGATGCTGGCCATGGGCCGTGCGCTGATGAGCCAGCCCAAGGTGCTGCTGCTGGACGAGCCCTCGATGGGCCTGTCCCCCATCATGGTGGACAAGATCTTTGAAGTGGTGCGCGACGTGTACGCGCTGGGCGTGACCATCGTGCTGGTGGAGCAGAACGCCAGCCGCGCGCTGGCGATTGCCGACCGCGGCTACGTGATGGAGTCCGGCCTGATCACCATGTCGGGCCCTGGCCAGCAGTTGCTCAATGACCCCAAGGTGCGCGCTGCCTACCTGGGCGAATAAGCGACCGCAAGCCTGCGCACCGCTGGTGTGGTGCGGCGGCTGTCCAGCAAGGCACTCCCTCGGGAGTGCCTTTTTTGTGTCTGTTGGTGGGGGTGGTGTTGCAGTAAACTGCTATTAAAAATATAGCTGACAAGGTATGTAACTCCAGCACAATCGATCGGTTTTGTTCATAATCGGCCGCTTCGTTCACTCCCCCAGCCTGCCGCTCCACCATGAACGCGCTCCAATCCCTGCCTATTTCTTTGCAAACGGTATTGCTGCTCACTGCCAGCAATATCTTCATGACCTTTGCGTGGTACGGCCACCTGAAGAACCTGGCGTCTTCGCCGTGGTATGTCGCGGCCCTCGTCAGCTGGGGTATCGCGCTGTTTGAATACCTGTTGCAGGTGCCGGCCAACCGCATTGGCTTCACCCAGTTCAACGTGGGGCAGCTCAAGATCATGCAAGAGGTCATCACGCTGGGCGTGTTTGTGCCCTTCGCCGTGTTCTACATGGGGCAACCCCTGAAGTGGGACTACCTCTGGGCGGGGTTGTGCCTGGTGGGGGCGGTGTATTTCATCTTCCGGGGCGCCTGAAGACACAGGGCCTGAACGGACGGCGTGTCGTCGCCCACGGCGCCGTGCGCATGACTGCATGAGGCAGCGGCATCAGTCCCTGCAGGGCGCACGGTTAAACTCGCCGGGTCACGAAAGCGTCATGGTTCTGTCATGGCGCGGCCTTTTCTCACCATTCGTTCCCGATCCAGGAGTCTCCATGCTGTTTGCCAAGCTGTTGCCACGCGAAGGCAATTTTTTCGAAATGTTCAACCAGCATGCGGACCGCATCGTCGAGGCGGCCCGGGCCTTCTCGCAACTGGTGGCCAACTACAGCGACCCGCACCTGCGCGACAAGTACAACCAGGATGTGGACAACGCCGAGCGTGCCGCCGACCGAGTGACGCACGAGGTGAACAAGGCCATCCACAAGACCTTCATCACCCCCATCGACCGTGAGCAGATCCACACGCTGATCAACACCATGGACGATGTGGCCGACCTGATCCAGGACTCAGCTGAAACCATGGCGCTGTACGACGTGCGCCACATGACGGAAGAAATCACCCGCCTCACGGACCTGAGTCTCAAGTGCTGCGAGCGCCTGCGCGATGCCGTCAAGCTGCTCGACAAGATCGCCGACCCGGCTGTGGCCGAGGCCGCGCTCAAGACCTGCGAGGAGATCGACAAGCTCGAATCCGACGCCGACCGTGTGATGCGCAGCGCCATGAGCAAGCTGTTCCGCGAGGAGCCCGATGTCCGCGAGGTGATCAAGCTCAAGGCCATCTACGAACTGCTGGAGACGATCACCGACAAGTGCGAGGACGTGGCCAACTGCATCGAGGGCATCGTCCTCGAGAACTCCTGATCCGCGCAGGCTGACCAGTATGGAAACCGTACAGACGGCCCTCTGGGTTGTGGTTCTGCTTGTGGCCCTGGCAATCCTGTTCGACTTCATGAACGGGTTCCACGACGCGGCCAATTCGATCGCCACGGTGGTCTCCACCGGCGTGCTCAAGCCCGCGCAGGCGGTGCTGTTTGCCGCCTTCTTCAACTTTGTGGCGATTTTTGTCTTTCACCTGAGCGTGGCAGCGACGGTGGGCAAGGGCATCGTGCAGCCCGGCATTGTGGACACGCACGTGGTGTTTGGCGCCCTGGTGGGCGCGATCACATGGAACGTGATCACCTGGTACTACGGCATCCCCAGCAGCTCCTCGCACGCCCTCATCGGCGGCATTGTGGGCGCTGTGATTGCCAAGGCCGGTGCGGGTGCGCTGATCTCGGCGGGCATCCTCAAAACCGTGGCGTTCATCTTTGTCTCGCCGCTGCTGGGTTTTGCGCTGGGCTCGCTCATGATGGTGGCCGTGGCCTGGATCTTCCGGCGTACGCGCCCGAGCAAGGTGGACAAGTGGTTCCGCCGGTTGCAGCTGTTGTCTGCGGGCGCCTACAGCCTGGGCCACGGCGGCAACGATGCGCAAAAGACCATCGGCATCATCTGGCTGCTGCTGATTGCCACCGGGTATGCGTCGGCGTCTGACGCCTCGCCACCCACCTGGGCCATCATCAGCTGCTACGTGGCCATCGGCCTGGGCACCATGTTTGGCGGCTGGCGCATCGTCAAAACCATGGGCCAGAAGATCACCAAGCTCAAGCCGGTGGGCGGCTTCTGCGCCGAAACGGGTGGGGCACTGACCTTGTTCCTGGCCACCACACTGGGTATTCCGGTGTCCACCACGCACACTATCACGGGCGCCATCGTCGGCGTGGGCTCCACGCAGCGCGCCAGCGCCGTGCGCTGGGGCGTGGCCGGCAACATCATCTGGGCGTGGATTCTGACCATCCCAGCGAGCGCCTTTGTGGCCGCCGTCGCCTACTGGATCAGCCTGCAGCTGTTCTGACGGCGGAGCTGTTGTGAATGCTATTAAATAGATAGCATTCAAGGCAATCAATACTAGCGCATACGCCCCATTGAGTGTGAATTCGATGGGGCGTTTGCATTGGCGCCTGCCAGTGGATCACTGCGAGATCTTGCGCGCTTCCTCGATCTGGTACTCAAAGTACCGCTGGAAACTGAACGCCAGGCTGGCCATCAGTACCGTGGTACCGATCAGCAGGGACACCACGATGGCGCCCACGGTGATCCATTGCGTCCTGCCCGGCGCGGCGTCCGGTGCGGCGCTGGGGTTGTAGCGCGCATTCCATGCCTCGGGTGTCATCAGCGCGTACAGGATGGCACGCAGCGCACAGGCGGCAATCGTGAAGCCCAGCAGCGGTATCAGTACCCAGCTGTAGTGGTCGTCCTGGCCGAGTTGCTGCACCCGCTGAATGCCATAGATGCCCAGCGCCGTGGGGATGGGCAACAACCAGCCGAGCATGTCGGACAGGCCATGAAGGTAAAAGCGGTGCAGGCCCAGGGGTCCGCCGACAAAGGCGAGCCAGGCGGCTACGGTTTTGTTTTTCATGGGTGCCGCGCTATTCGGGAGAAGTGGTGTCGCCCGCGCCCAGGGTCTTTTCCATGAGCACGATGTCGCGCCAGGCGCCGAACTTCCAGCCCACCGAGCGCATGATGCCCACATCGGTGAAGCCCAGGGCCCGGTGTACGCCGATCGAGCCTGCGTTGGCAGAGTCTCCAATCACCGCCAGCAGCTTGCGCACGCCAGCCGCTTCGGCCTGTACCGCCAGCTCGGCCAGCAGCTTGCGGCCCAGGCCCATGCCGCGGGCCTGATCGGCCACGTAGATCGAGTCTTCGGCCGAGAAACGGTAGGCCGGGCGGGGCTTGAACCAGTTGGCATAGGCAAAGCCCAGCACTTGACCGTCTTTCTCCGCAACCAGCCAGGGCAGGCCACGCGCCAGCACGTCAGCGCGGCGGCTTGCCATGTCGGCTTCGGAGGGGGGATCTATCTCGAAGGTGCCCGTGCCGTGGAGCACATGGTGTTGGTAAATGGCCGTGATGGCAGGAATATCGCTGTCAGTGCTGGGGCGGATAGAGGGCATTTTGGGGAAATGGATATAATCGCAGGCTTTGCAGCGTGTCGCTGGCCGGGTGGCCATGTCGCGTGTCTCAAGCGTTGCGAATATGGTTGCGAACACTGTGGCTTACGGCAAATGTTGCCGGAGTTCACCACCCGAAGGATAAATCATGGTCGTCATTCGACTCTCCCGCGGCGGCTCCAAGGGCCGTCCTTTCTTCAACATCGTCGTTGCTGACAAGCGCGTGCGCCGTGATGGCCGCTTCATCGAGCGCATCGGCTTCTACAACCCCACCGCCAAGGAATCTGAAGAAGGCCTGCGCATCGTGCAAGACCGTCTGGCTTACTGGGTGGGCGTTGGCGCCCAGTCCTCCCCCACGGTGGACCGCCTGATCAAGCAAGCCGCCAAGAAGGCTGCTTAAAGCTCCCTGAAAAGGGCGGGTTCCGTCGGCTGGTCTGGCGGAACCCGCCCTTTTCTCATTCTGGATTCACTGCCATGGCCACCACACCGTTGACCCTCGAACCTGCAGAACTGCCTGCCGACGCCGTTGAAGTGGGGCGCATCGCAGATGCCTGGGGCATCAAGGGCTGGTTCAAGGTGCTGTCGCACAGCAGCAATCCCGAGGCGCTTTTTTCGTCCAAACGCTGGTATTTGCAGCCCTCCGAGCGTGGTGCCAAGACCTTCAGCGGCACCGTGCTGCTGCCCATCCGCCAGGCCAAGGATCATTCGGACTCCGTGGTGGCCTGGGCGCAGGGCATTGATGACCGCAATGGTGCAGAGGCGTTGCGCGGTGCGCGGATTTTTGTGCCGCGATCCAGTTTTCCATCCACCTCCGAAGACGAGTACTACTGGGTCGATCTGATCGGTCTGTCGGTCTTCAACCGTGAAGGTGTGGCGCTGGGCGAGGTGCGCGAGTTGATGTCCACCGGTCCACAGACCGTGCTGGTGCTGGCCTATGAGCAGGACGGCAAGGCACAGGAGCGCATGATTCCGTTTGTCTCGGCCTTCGTGGACAAGGTGGATCTGGCCGAAAAACGCATCACTGTGGACTGGCAGCCCGACTACTGACCGCGCCGTCACGAGCCGCGCCCTATGCGCTTTGACATCATCACCCTCTTTCCCGAGCTGTTCGCGCCTTTCCTGGTGAGCGGTGTGACCCGGCGTGCCTATGCCAGCGGCCAGGTCGATGTGCGCCTGTGGAACCCACGCGACTACGCCGACGGCAACTACCGCCGGGTGGATGACCGCCCGTTTGGCGGTGGCCCGGGCATGGTGATGATGGCTGAGCCCCTGGCGCGGTGCCTTGCGGCCATCCGGGCAGAGCGTGGTGAGCCCGAGGGCGGCGAGGCGCCGCTGGTTCTTTTTTCTCCCATTGGCGAATCGCTGAACCACGCCGCCGTGGAGCGCTGGTCTGCCAGCGAGGGGGCCGTGTTGCTGTGTGGACGCTATGAAGGCATAGACCAGCGGTTCATTGACACCCATGTGAATGTTCAGATGAGCCTGGGCGACTTCGTGCTCTCGGGCGGCGAGATTGCCGCCATGGCGCTGCTGGACGCCGTGGCGCGCCTGCAGCCCGGGGTGCTCAACGATGAGGGCAGCCACCAGCTCGACAGCTTCAATCCCGCGCTCGATGGCCTGCTGGACTGCCCGCATTACACGCGGCCCGAAGAGTGGGCAGGGCAGCAGGTGCCTTCGGCCCTCATGTCGGGTCACCATGCGCAGATCGAGCGCTGGCGGCGTGATCAGCGCCTGGCCACCACGGCCCGCCACCGGCCTGATCTCATCGATGCCGCGCGCAAAGCGGGGCGTTTGGCACCCGCCGATGAAGCCGTATTGGCCAAGCTCGGCTGAATTGCTATAATCAAAGGCTTTTCGATCCTCTGGCCGGCCGTTTTGACTGGGAGTTCTCCCGCAAAACACTGAGACGTCAATCCCGACGCAGCCATTTTTGGCGCGGACAAGATCACTAGGAAACTCACATGAACCTGATCCAGACCCTGGAAGCGGAAGAAATTGCCCGCTTGAACAAGACCATCCCCGAATTCGCCCCTGGTGACACCGTCATCGTGAGCGTGAACGTGGTGGAAGGTACCCGCAAGCGTGTGCAGGCTTACGAAGGCGTGGTGATTGCCAAGCGCAATCGCGGCCTGAACAGCGGCTTCACCGTGCGCAAGATCTCCAGCGGCGAAGGCGTGGAGCGTACGTTCCAGACCTACAGCCCGCTGATCGCCAGCATCGAAGTCAAGCGCCGCGGTGATGTGCGCCGTGCCAAGCTGTACTACCTGCGTGACCGCAGCGGCAAGTCGGCACGTATCAAGGAAAAGCTGCCTTCGCGCGTCAAGGCTGCTGCTACCGCCGCTTAATTCAAGCAAGGCGAGGGCCTATCCTGACAAGCCGCTACAGCATCTGCCTGTAGCGGCTTTTTGTTTTTTGGTCCGTGGAACCTGCTTTTTGTGAACCCTTCTTCTCCTCCTGCTGTCTCATCGGTCATTGCGCCTCTGTCGAGCCTGCCCGACTTTGACCCTCGCATGGTGCCGGTGGTCGGGGTGGATGCGCACCTGCCCGCCGTGCCCCTGGCTGTGCAGACGCCCGATGCGCTGCGTGCGCGTTTTGCACAGCCACCCCAGTGGGAGCCGGAGGTGGTGCTGGAAAAGAAGTTCATGAACCGCGAGCCAGCCCACGCGTCCGTGTTGCTGGCGATCGTGTTGCGCGAGCAACCCATGGTGCTGTTGACGGAGCGCACCGCACATCTGTCCACCCATTCCGGGCAGGTGGCCTTCCCGGGCGGGCGGGCTGATCCGGAAGACGCCAGTGCTGCTGAAACCGCCTTGCGCGAAGCGCAGGAGGAGGTGGGTCTGGACCGTGAATTTGTCGAGGTACTGGGGACCTTGCCCACCTACGTGACCGGCTCGTCATTCATCATCACCCCGGTGGTCGCCCTGGTGCAGCCGGACTGTGTGCTTCGGCCCAACCCGTATGAGGTGGCCGACCTGTTTGAGGTACCGCTGGCCTTTTTGCTCGACCCGGCTCACCATCGCCGCCATGTGTTTGACCGCGATGGCGTGTACCGCGAGTGGTTCTCCATGCCCTACCAGCAAGGCGATAAGACCCACTTCATCTGGGGCGCCACGGCTGGCATGCTGCGCAATTTCTATCGGTTCATGATGGCTGAATGAAGCACCCCTGAGGCGCTTCGCGCGGATGCACCCGGTGTGTGGCAGCGCGACCCTCACATGGGGCTCTGGCTTCGGCCATGTGGGCTTTGAGGGCTGCGGGTGGGGTCCCCGCTTCATTGGAGGATGTGTTGCTGAGGTTCGGCGGAATCACGTGCTCCCGTGGCTTGGCGCCAGTATCATTGCCCCCCATGAGTTTCTTTGCCATCCTGTTCGCTCTGCTGATCGAGCAGGCACGCCCTCTGGCTCGCAGCAATCCCATCCACGCGGGGCTGCGTGCATGGGCCTTGTCCGTGAGCCGCAATTTCGACGCGGGCAAATCGCACCACGGGTGGGTGGCGTGGAGCCTCGCGGTACTCGTTCCTGCACTGGTCACACTGGGCATCCACTGGCTGCTGCTGTGGGGTCTCGGCTGGCCGTTTGCGGTGCTCTGGAGCGTGGCGGTGCTGTATGTCACGCTGGGTTTTCGGCAGTTCAGCCACCACTTCACCGGCATCCGCGATGCGCTGGAAGAGGGTGACGAAGACGCGGCGCGCGAGCGCCTCGCGCACTGGCAACAGGTGGATGTGGGCGCCCTGCCGCGCAGCGAGATCGTGCGCCATGTGATCGAGTATTCGGTGCTGGCTGCGCACCGGCATGTATTTGGCGTGTTGGCGTGGTTCTCGGTGCTGGCTGCGCTGGGTCTGGGGCCGACGGGGGCGGTGCTGTATCGCCTGGCTGAATTTGTCTCTCGCTACTGGCATTACAAGCAGCGCACCGGCGCATTGCCCGCCAGCAAGTCCTTGCAGCAGGCGTCCGCCCAGGCCTGGACTGCCATCGACTGGTTGCCTGCGCGGCTCACGGCGCTGAGCTTTGCGGTGGTCGGCAGTTTTGAAGAAGCGATTGAAGGCTGGCGTTTTCATGCGCAGCGGTTTCCCAACGACAACGATGGTGTGGTTCTTGCCGCCACTGCAGGGGCCATCAATGTGCGCCTGGGCGGTGAGGCGTTGAAGGCGCGCACCGAGTTGCATGCGCCACAGGGTCTGGAGATTGATGCCGACATGGGCGACAGCGACTCCACCCCCGGCCGCGAGCCTGAAGTAGGCCACCTTCGCAGCGTGGTGGGCCTGGTGTGGCGCTCGGTGGTGGTCTGGATGCTGCTGCTGGCGCTGTTGACGCTGGCCCGGTTGCTCGGCTAGCCCGTTCACCTGTCGCGCCATCTCGCGTGGCGCCGCTGGCATACGCCGGTCAATACCGGGTGTGACTCAGCTCTTCAAATAAATCGCTATATATTTTGTAGCGAGAAGGGCTTATTGCTCCAGCGCCTTGGCCCTTTTTGACTGCATCCAGCACGCCGCACCCCGGCTCATGCAGGTGGGTGCAGTTGTAGAACTTGCAGGCCGTTGCATGCTCGGCGATGTCGGGCATACAGGCCGCCAGCTGCATGGGGGCGATATGGTGCAGCCCGAATTCCTGGAACCCTGGCGAGTCGATCAGTGCCGTGGTGCGCGCCGCATCCATCCAGTACCAGTGCGTGCTGGTGGTGGTGTGTTTGCCTGAGTTCAGGGCCTGCGAGATTTCTCCGGTCAGCACCGAGGCGCCCGGCACCAGCAGGTTGATCAGCGTGCTCTTGCCGGACCCCGACGGGCCCAGCACCAGCGTGGTCTTGCCCTGCAAGTGTTCCATCAGCAGGGCGCGGTCCACATCGCTGGACAGCGCCAGAGATAGCGGCAGCACGCCATAGTGTTTGCCTGCGCCCATGTGCCGGTACGGCAGCAGTCGCTCCCATGCGCGGGCGAAGGGTTCGACTAGATCACTCTTGTTGAGTGCAATGATGGGTTTGATGCCCTCCGCCTCTGCAGCAATCAAAGCCCGTGATAGCTGGCTTTCGGAGAACACCGGTTCCGCCGCAATCAGGATGAGCACCTGATCGAGGTTGGCGGCGAAAGATTTGGTGCGAATCTCGTCCTGTCGGTAGAACAGGTTGCGCCGTTCCTTGACCTTTTCGATGGTGCCTTCTTCGCCTTGCCCGGGCGGCGGTGCCTGCCATAGCACATGGTCGCCAACGACGGCCTGGCTTTTTTTACCGCGGGGGTGGCAGATGCGGCGCTCCCCATCCGGGGTCTCGACCATACAGTGGCGCCCATGGCTGGCCACCACGGTACCTTCCATGAGGGCGCTGCGTTCAGCCATGGTGGGCCGGCCTCACAGTGCGACCAGTGCGTCGAACTGGGTGGCGCACTCGAAGTCGGTGCTGGAGATGCCATGCACGTCGTGCGTGTTCAGTCGCACTACGCAGCGGTTGTAGTGCACAGACAGATCGGGGTGGTGGTCTTGCGCATTGGCGATGAAAGCCAATGCGTTCACGAACGAGATCGTCTCGTAGTAATTGGCAAAGTGGTAGGTCTTCTCGATGGCGACGTTGGCGCCGTCGCCGCTGAGGCTCCAGCCCTCCAGTTTGGCCAGGTTTGCTACTATTTCTGTAGCTGTCAGTGCGCGGCGGGTCAGCGTAGACCAGTCTTTTTTCTTCAACATGGTAGTCATGGGTGAGCAGGGGTTTGCATGCGCGCCAGCCGTTCTGTGGCGGGTGGATGCGAGTAGTAAAACTTCACGTAGACCGGGTCTGGAGTGAGCGTGGAGGCGTTGTCTTCGTACAGCTTGAGCAAGGCCGACGACAGGTCTGCGCCGCTGGCCTGGGCCGCGGCATACGCGTCTGCCTGGAACTCATGGCGACGCGATTGTTGCGAAAACAGCGGCGAGATGAAGAAGGTAAATACCGGAACGACCAGCATGAAAAGCAGCAGTGCCAGCGCATCATTGGGTGCGGCGGCCATGGCCGGGTCCAGCGAGATGTTGGGCCGCACACCCAGGCCGGTGTAGAACCAGACCTGTGTGGAAAGCCAGCCCAGCAGCGCAAAGCCCGCCAGGCTGAGCGCAAACATCATCACGATGCGCTGGATGATGTGGCGGTGCTTGAAGTGGCCCAGCTCATGGGCCAGCACAGCTTCGACCTCGCCAGGTGCCAGCTGGCGCAGCAGGGTGTCGTAGAACACCACGCGCTTGGCGGCACCAAAGCCTGTGAAATAGGCATTGGCGTGGGCGCTGCGGCGGCTGCCGTCCATCACGAACAGGCCTTTGGCGGAGAAGCCGCAACGCTGCATCAGCGCAGTCACGCGGGCTTTGAGCGATTCATCTTCAAGTGGCTGGAATTTGTTGAACAACGGTGCGATGAAGGTGGGGTAAATCACCATCAGCAGCAGGTTCAAACCCATCCAGAAGCACCAGGCCCACAGCCACCACAGCGGGCCTGCAGCGCCCATCAGCCAGAGGATCAGCGCGGCAATGGGCAGCCCGATGATGGCGCCCACGAGCAGGCCCTTGAGGGCGTCCGCCAGCCACAGGCGCCAGGTCATCTTGTTGAACCCAAACCGTTCTTCCACAACAAACGTCTGGTACAGCGACAGGGGCAGGTCGATCAGGCCGCTGATGGCGGCAAAGGCGACCAGGAATGCCATCTGTTGCCACATGCCGCCGCCCAGCACGCCAAGCAGCGCCTGGTTCAGTGCGTCCAGCCCGCCCAGCAGGGTCCAGCCCAGCAGCACGGCCGCGCCCAGCGCCATCTCCAGCATGCCCAGCCGGGCCTTGGTGATGGTGTAGTCGGCCGCCTTCTGGTGCGCCGCCAAGGCGATGCGCTCGGCAAACGGTACCGGGACCGCAGCGCGATGGCGTGCAACATGCCGGACCTGGCGCGTCGCCAGCCAGAACTTGAGGGCCAGGCCCAGCAGCAGCGCGGCTGCAAAGGCCAAGGTGAACAGCAAAGAGGGGGAAATGTCGTCAGAGGTGGGCATGTGCGGCGAGTTTAGGCCATCGGCGACAATGCGCGCCATGTCAGAAGCCAACAACCTCACCCCTGCCACGCTTGCCAAATCCGACCAGAACCTGGTCTGGCTGGACTGTGAAATGACCGGCCTGGAGCCCGACACCGACCGCCTGCTGGAGATCGCCGTGGTCGTGACCGGTCCGAGCCTGGAACCCCGCGTCGAAGGCCCCGTCTTCGCCATTCACCAGCCGGATGAATTGCTGAACAAGATGGATGCCTGGAACAAAGGCACACACGGCCGCAGCGGCCTTATCGACAAGGTGAAGGCGTCCACGGTGACGGAGGAGGAAGCGGAGCAGAAGATCCTTGCTTTCCTGGCCCAGTACGTGCCCAAGGGCACTGCGCCCATGTGCGGCAACAGCATCGGTCAGGACCGGCGTTTTCTGGTGCGTTATATGCCCAAGCTCGAGCGGTTCTTTCACTACCGCAATGTGGATGTGAGCACGCTCAAGGAGCTGGCCAAGCGCTGGAAGCCCGAGGCATACACCAGCTTCAAGAAAGCGCAAAAACACACGGCCCTGGCCGATGTCCACGAGTCCATCGACGAGCTGGCGCATTACCGTCAGCACCTGTTGGCCGTGGATGTGAAAACGTCTTGAGCCACTGCTTCTCATCCCTTTTGTGAGGGGCGTGAGAGCCCTGGTGAGATCCGCGCCTTTGGTGCGCGTGTTTTACGACGACGCGGGACTGGATTCCTGGCGGAGAAGGCATTGCCACTGGCGAAAAGCAAAGGAGGGTATTGCGGGCAAACCCTTAATCGTGCAATAATCGCTGGCTGCGCAGGAATCCCTCGCAGATTGTGCATCTCCCCTCACACACCGGGCTTGCCAGCCGACTGTCAATCGACAGTGCAGGACTGGCGAATAACGCCCACCCGCTCCGGCCTTCTCTGAGCCAGCGCAGGTTTCGTTTGATGGTTGATGTTTTTTAACCATTTGACGAAGCCAATCGTGGGCTGCGCCCGCGACCGTCTTCGTGAGAGAAAAATCATGACCGACACCTCTTTGGTGCAGGGCGAATTCGCGCCTGCAGATACTTCCTTTGCTGCCGACATTTCCGTGCAGTCTTCTCCCCTGGACGCCGTGGTATCAGCCGTCGAAGCCGATGCGGCTGTGACCGCTGAGCCCAACGGCTTCATCGAGTTGGGCCTGGCCCCTGAACTCGTGCAAGCCGTGGCTGATCTGGGTTACACCCAGCCCACCAGCGTGCAGCTCAAGGCAATCCCTCTGGCGATGGGCGGTGGCAATGACTCCACCAAGTTCATCGACCTCATGGTCTCCAGCCAGACGGGCAGCGGCAAGACCGCCGCCTTCCTCCTGCCTGTGCTGCACACACTGATCAACCAGCAAGCTGCTGCCGAAGCCGAAGAGCGCGCCGCTTTTGAACGCGCCGTGGCCGAAGCCGCTGCCCGTGGCGAACCTGCTCCCAAGCGCGCCAAACGCAAGGACCCTACCAGTTCGCGCAACTTCAAGGCTGCCACCCCTGGTGCCCTGATCCTGTGCCCGACCCGTGAACTGGCGCAGCAAGTCGCGCACGATGCCATCGACCTGGTCAAGCATTGCCGTGGCCTGCGTGTGGCCAACGTGGTGGGTGGCATGCCTTACCAGTTGCAGATCGCCAAACTGCAAAACGCTGACCTCGTGGTGGCGACCCCTGGCCGCCTGCTGGACCTGCAGCGCTCGATGCAAATCAAGCTCGACAAGGTGCAGTTCCTGGTCGTTGACGAAGCGGACCGTATGCTCGACCTGGGCTTCTCGGATGACCTGGCTGAACTGAACCAGCTGACCGCGCAGCGCAAGCAGACCATGATGTTCAGCGCCACATTTGCGCCCCGCATCCAGCAACTGGCCATGCGCGTGATGCACGACGGTGGTTCGTCTGTGCAGAAGGTGACCATCGATTCTCCGCAAGAAAAGCACGCCAACATCAAGCAAGTTCTGTACTGGGCCGACAATGCCCAGCACAAGCGCAAGATGTTGGACCACTGGCTGCGTGACACCACGATTAACCAAGCCATTGTCTTTGCCAGCACCCAGGTGGAGTGCGACGGTTTGGCCAACGACCTGCAGCAAGAAGGCTTCTCGGCTGTCGCTTTGCATGGCGCCCTGAGCCAGGGCCTGCGCAACCGCCGTTTGATGGCGCTGCGCGCTGGTCAGGTGCAGATTCTGGTGGCTACTGACGTGGCAGCACGGGGCATCGACGTGCCTACCATCACCCACGTGTTCAACTTCGGCCTGCCCATGAAGGCTGAGGATTACACCCACCGCATCGGTCGTACCGGCCGTGCGGGCCGCGATGGCCTGGCCATCACGTTTGCCGAGTTCCGCGATCGCCGCAAGATCTACGACATTGAGTCGTACAGCCGCCAGCAGTTCAAGGCCGAAGTGATTCCGGGCATGGAGCCTTCACAGCGCGCTCCGCAGGCACCTCGCGGTGGCGATTTTGGTGGTGGCCGTGGCGCCCCGGGCCGTTCGTATGACAACCGTGATAACCAGTCGCGCGGTCGCTTCGGTGGTCCCGCACGTGGTGGCAATGATCGTGGTGGATTCGGTGGTGGCTTTGCTGGTCGTGACAACCGTGGCGCCCCTGCCCGTGGTGAAGGCGGCGGCGGTTTCGCTGGCCGTGATGACCGTGGCGGCGACCGTGGTTTTGCGCCGCGTCGTGACGGTGACGGTTATGGCCGCAAGCCTGGTTTTGGTGATACAGGCCGTGGTGGCTTTGCTCCTCGTGGCGATGCGGGTGCACCGCGCGGCGATTTCGCTCCTCGCAAGCCTGCATTTGCCAAGCCTGCCGGTGGTGGTGGCAAGCCCTTTGTGGCCCACGATGCCCGCAAGCGTCCTGCACGCCCCGCGCGCTGATAGTTGTGTGGCGCTAGCGCCGCCCTTTGTGCAAAGGCCAGTACCGCAAGGTGCTGGCCTTTTTTCATTGGGGAGGCCATTTCAGCTGCGGTTGCCAACGGCGCCTCGTCAATAATGGCCGCCGGAGGAATCTGCTGTGTTGTCTTCTTTATCTTCGGGTGCGGACTTTGAGCACATGTTCGGGCTGGCGCCAGTGTCGCTCTGGTTGGAGGACTACAGTGCGCTCAAGCAGCTTTTTGACCAGTGGCGCGCCGAAGGCGTGACCGACATCCGCCAGTTCCTGGCAGAGGACCCGTCCCGCCTGCGGGCCTGCAGTGCAGCCCTCAAGGTGCTCAAGGTGAATCAGCGCACGCTGGATCTGTTTGCCGCCGAGAGCCAGCAGGTACTGGAAGCCAATCTGGATAAGGTCTTCAGGGACGACATGCACGACGCGGTGGCGCATGAGCTGTCTCAGTTGTGGGACGGGCAGCTGGAGTTTTCTAACCAGACAGTCAACTATGCGCTCGACGGACGTCGGCTGGATGTGCAGATCCGTGCGCGCATCCTGCCCGGTTACGAGGACAACTGGAGCCGTGTGCTGGTGTCGCTGGAGGATGTTACGGCCACCGTGCGTGCAGGTGCCGAGCTGCGCCGCAGCGAGCGGTACGCACGCGATTTGTTCGAGCACTCACCCGTGTCCTTGTGGGTCGAGGACTTCAGTGCGGTCAAGAGCCTGCTCGATGGTGTGCGTGCGCAGGGTATTGATGATTTCAAGACTTTCATCCGGGTGCATCCCGAGTTCGTGACACGCTGCATGCACGAAATCCGGGTGATCGATGTGAACCAGCAGACCCTGCGCATGCTCGGCGCAGAGAGCAAAGAAATGCTGCTGAACAACATTGGCCGGGTGTTTCGCGGGGAGATGCACGAGTCCTTTGCGGAGCAATTGCTGGACCTGTGGGAGGGCAAAACCTTTCAGCAGCGCGAAGTGGTTAACTACGCACTGTCCGGGGATGCCGTGCATATCCATATGCAGTTCTCGGTGCTGGCCGATCACATGAGCGATTGGGGCCTGGTGCTCCTGTCGCTGGTGGATATCACGGCACGCAAGAAGGCCGAGGCTTATCTGGAGTACCTGGGCAAGCACGATGTGCTCACGCAATTGCGCAACCGAGCCTTTTATGCAGAGGAGCTCAACCGCCTGACCCGCAAGGGCCCTTGGCCGCTGTCCATCATCGCCGTCGACCTGAATGGTCTCAAGGTGGTGAACGATGAGCAAGGCCATGCGGCGGGGGACTCCATGCTGCGCCGCGTTGGCGAGGTCTTGGCCAAGGCCGTGGATGCTCCGGCCTGCGCAGCCCGCATTGGTGGTGACGAGTTCACGGTGTTGTTGCCGGGCACGGATGAGCGCGGAGCCATGGCTTTGCAGGAACGCATTTTGTCGATGCTCGAACTCAACAACCAGTTCTACCCTGGCCAGCATCTCAGCCTGGCGATGGGGATTGCCTGTTGCCAGTCTGGAGATGCGGTAGAAGGGGCGATTCACCGCGCAGACCAGGCGATGTATGCGGAGAAGAACCGCTATTACCAGCAAAAGAGCGTGGACCGGCGGCAGCCCAGTCCTTGATCAGTCGGGTATTGATCAGAGGTGGACCGGCGTACGTCCGATCTCGGGCCAGCGATGGTGCAGACAGATCCAGGACAGCATGCCAATGCACAACATCAGGAGTGATGACAGCGCCAGCAAAACGGTAGAGTGCATCACCAGCGGAGCGATGACGCCTGCCACCAGGCCATTGGCCGAAGAGCCGACAAATGCCTGCATGGATGAGGCCATGCCTCGGCGCTCCGGGTAGAGGTCCAGCACCAGCAGCGTCACCACCGGCACCATCAGTGCCCAGCCAAAAGAGAAGACCGCAATGGGCGCCAGAGCCCACCAGGCGTGGGGTGTGAACAGCAGATTGGCGACCAGGTTCAACACAGCCACCGAAAACATGATGACAAATCCGTGGCGGATCTGGCGCTTGGGCGGGATACGCCCTGCCAGCCGTCCACTGAGCCACGCACCGCCCATGATCCCCGAGATGGTCAGGACAAAAAACCAGAAAAACTGCGTAGGCGCCAGCGACAGGTGATCGCCAAGAAATGCTGGGGCCGAGAGAACGTACAGGAACATGCCATTGAAGGGTACGCCACTGGCCAGCGCCAGCAGCACAAAGCGCGCACTGGTGCCCAACTGCACATAGCCGCGCATTAGATGGCGCACATGAAAGGGCTGGCGCTGCTCCACATGCAAGGTCTCTGGCAGCAGCCTGAAGTTGGCGGTCCACAGGGCCACTCCCACGAAGGTCAGGAACCAGAAAATGCTGTGCCACCCGGTGTGGACAAACAGCCAGCCTCCGATGATGGGAGCAATCGCTGGAGCCACTCCAAAGTAGATGGTCACCTGGCTCATAACCTTCTGTGCTTGTGCTGGAGGGAACATGTCGCGGATCACCGCGCGGGAGACCACGATCCCTGCTCCCGTGGACAGGCCTTGCAGTGCCCGGAAAAAGACCAGTTGCCCGATCGTTTGCGACAGCGCACACCCTGCGGAAGCGAGCGTGAACACGGCGATGCCCCACAAGATCACGGGCCTGCGCCCAAAGCTGTCTGCCAGCGCGCCGTGGAACAGGCTCATGAACGCAAAGCCGAACAGGTAGGCGGACAGCGTCTGCTGCATTTCCACCGGTGTGGCTCCCAGCGCTGCAGCGATGCCTGAGAACGAGGGGATGTAGGTGTCGATGGAGAAAGGCCCGAGCATGCCCAGCACAGCCAGCAGGATCGCGAGCGCCCAGCGGGGTGCTTTCCAGAGCAGATGGGCTTGTGGGTTCATGGGTGGTGACAGATGGGGGTTGCGGGCACGCGAAGGACATCGCACCGCCGTGGCATCGCGGGATGGCGCGGCAGTGCGGATGGATTATGCGGGACGCATGCGGCAGGGTGTGGAGAAGGGGTCTGTCGCGCAGCCCCCTCGTCACACCCCCTTGGGGCTGTAAGCCAACGCAATCAATAGTTGTAGGGAACCCATTCACCGTTCCCCGAGCGCATCACGTACTTGCCTTCCATGTTGCGCATCACGATCACATCGGCGTTCTCTGACACAAAGGGGGTAGTGACCGGGGCCGCGAGCCGCTCCGCCAACGGGCGCGCGGAGTCGGCGTAAGGGTTGTCGCGAATCAGATCGCCTAGCAAGGTGTACAAGCCCAGGTAGCTCATCGGCTGGTTCACGATCACGGGCGCTGCTGGGGCGGATGCCTCAGATGGCTTCATGCCCACCAGCTTCACCGCAGCAGGGACCAGGGTGATGCGGGGGCCAGGAATCTCCCGCATGCCCGACATCTGGATCTTGTCGCCGCGCAGCGATGCGCCGTGCTCAGGGACCAGCATCACGACCACAGGGCGGCCTGCTGCCTCCAGTTCGGAGATGAACTTGTCGAAGTCGGCGAGCAGCTGTACCAGGCGGGGCTTGAACGTCTCCAGGCTGTTGCGCGAAGCCATGCCCGGCACGCGATTTCCGTCGTGCAGGGAGATGGTGTTGTAGTACAGCGCCACGGGCCCGGTGCTGCGGTCAGTGCTGCGCTTCTTCCACCATTGCGCCAACAAGGCGTGGTCGTTATAGATGGGCGAGCCGTCAAAATTCTGCATGTGCACGGGCGCGCCCTGATTGGACTGCAGCTTGCCAGCAAGGCCTCCGCGCTGCTCCAGCGCATGGGCAAACTCTTCGTACACCCCGTCGTGGTTGAGCAGTGCAGCGGTCTGGTAGCCCACTTTTTCCAGGTTGGGAAACACGTAGCACTGCGGATCAATGCCCTCGTACAGCTTGTTGTGTGGTGTTTGCCCACAGGTGCCGTGCAATACCCGCAGCGAGGCTGGCCCGCTGTAGCTGGCGGCACTGTTGAAGTTGGTGAACAGCGCATCAAAACGCTTGAGGAATGGGTTGTCCCGCTGTCCTACAAAGTCCATGTCATCCCACGACAAGGAGCACACATGCAGCAGGATGATGTCGAATGCCGGGGGGGCATTGGGCGCGGTGAACTGGACGCGCCTTTGGCTTTCGCTGGCGTAAAAGCGTTGCAACAGAGCGTCTGGCGACGTTTCCTGATTGTCGTTGGGCGCAGCGGCCGAGTTCGATCCGCTTGCTGCGGCCATGGTGGCCTGGGGCGTAGCCGCCTGCTCCTGCAGGGCCGCTACCACCGGTACGCTCAACAACGCCAGCAATGCAAAAGTCCCCGCACGGACCCGCCGGGCCAGTGCTGCATAAAGCACGATGCCGACCAGTCCCACCAGCAGCATTTCAGGGTTGAACACCCGCTGGGCAAGTTCCAGCCAGTAGTCCGCGCTGAAGCCACTCAGCGCTTTGAGCTGCGACAGCACGCGTCCTGGGCTGGGAAGGTAAGAGTCGGCATACAGCAGTGCGATGGCAGCCGGTACGGCGACTGCAGCGCGTACACGGCGCCACCCCGTGTGCGCAATGGGGGGCAGCATGGACGCCCACAACAGCAGGTTCAGCCACCAGTTCAAGCCGATATAGCCACCAAAGTACAGGCCCACCTTGGCAAGGAAAATCAAATGCCAGAAGCTCATGCCGGCAGCCTTTCTTGCCCGCGCTGCTTGCGAAGGGGCCATCGGCTGCGTGCCGACTCCACCAGCGAAGTCCAGAACTTGCGGTAGCCCAGCACGCCCAGCTGCGCGATTTCCTGCAGGCCATGCAAAGGTCGGTCGGTATCGTGGCTGTCGTTCCATTGCCTCCAGGTGTCGGGGCGGGCAAAGGTGCACTGCACCAGGTCGATTTGTTGTTCGCGCGTCATGGGGTCAAACTGAAAACCGGTGGCACTCTGGCCTCTGTGCAACATCACCGTGGCTGGAAAGGTGCATTCCGTATCGTTGCGCCACAGTCCCACCTGCACCTTGTCTCCCACGGCCAGTGGAGTGCCTTCAGGTAATTGCAGGCCTACACCAGTCATGGAAAAGTCGAGGCAAAGGGCCCTCAGCACGGTTCCGTCGTCCTGGTACAAGGTCGCGGGCAATTGCGTGGCCACGCGGTGCATTCGCCGCACCTGGCGTGCTTCAGATGCCACACCCAACGCAGCACCCAGCATGAGGATGCTGTAGACCGTCCATAGCAGATTGAGGAGTACGGTGGCGGTTTCCTCGGTATTCCAAAAGAACAGGCGCAGCAGCCCCATGCCGAAGGCTGCGAAGTTGAGCAGGACCAGCACGGTGTAGGGGCGGGAGATCACCCAGTCGAAGTACGGCTCATCCACCAGCCCGCCCTTGGCTGTCACGTTGAACTTGCCAAGGCGCGGATTGATCAGAGCCACCGTGGTGGGCAGGGCCACGTACCAGGCCAACACTGTTTCGTAGACCTCAGCCCAGAACGTGTGCCGGTGCTCGCCTTGCACGTGCGCGTTGGCGATGTTGGACTGCAGGATGTATGGCAGCACATACAGCGCGATCATGATGGCGCCCGCGTTGATGATGTGCCATTCAAAAAACAAGAAGGCCATGGGCGCGGTGAGGAACACCAGCCGCGGCAGCCCGAAGAAGAAGTGCACCATGGCGTTGGCATAGCAGATGCGCTGCCACAGCGTGAGGCCCTTGCCCAGGAAGGGGTTGTCCACGCGGAAGATCTGCGCCATGCCGCGCGCCCAGCGGATGCGTTGGCCCACATGGGCCGACAGGCTCTCGGTGGCCAGGCCAGCTGCCTGCGTCTCGTTGATGTAAGCCGTGGTGTAGCCGCGCCGGTGCAGCTTGAGGGCGGTGTGCGCATCCTCGGTCACCGTTTCCACGGCGATGCCGCCCACCTCCAGCAGTGGGCCGCGGCGTATTACGGCGCAGGAACCGCAGAAGAACGTGGCGTTCCAGAAATCATTGCCATCCTGGATCAGACCGTAGAACAGGGCACCTTCGTTGGGCACACGGCGGAAGGTGCCCAGGTTGCGCTCAAACGGGTCGGGTGAGAAGAAGTGGTGCGGCGTTTGCAGCATGGCGCACTTCGGGTCGCGCTGGAACCAGCCCACGGCCGTGGTCAGGAAGGAGCGTGTGGGAATGTGGTCGCAGTCGAAGATGGCGACCAGCTCACCATCGGTCTTGCCCAGCGCATGGTTCAGGTTGCCAGCCTTGGCGTGGTTGTTGTCGGGCCGCACGATATAGCCCACGCCCATGGATTCGGCAAAGGCACGGAATTCCTCGCGCCGCCCATCGTCCAGGATGAAGACCTTGACCTTGTCTTTGGGCCAGTCCAGTGCCATCGACGCCAGCACCGTGGTGCGCACCACACTCAGCGGCTCGTTATAGGTGGGGATGTACACATCCACCGTGGGCCAGGACGCGGGCGCGCCTTGCAGCTCCGCCGGACTGCGGTGCAGGGGCCAGGCAGTCTGTATGAAGCCCAGCACCACCACCAACCAGGTGTAGGCCTCTGCCGCCAGCAGGCCGTAGCCCAGGAAGGACTCGATGACCGAGTCGAATTCAATCGATGAAGTCAGGCGCCACCAGGCGTAACGCCCCATCGCCAGCAGGCTGATCGCTGCAAGCGCCAGCGAAGGATAGCGGCCTGGCAGGCGCCGGAGCACCAGGGACTGCCCCCAGCAGAGCAGCATGAACAACAGTTGCCCAAACCAGTTGAATGGGGTGGTCATGACGACCAGACCGGTGACCGCCCCCACCGCCAGGATCACCCAGCGCAGGCCAGGAATCTCCAGGGCCGGTGTGAGCCACTGGTCTGCCAGTCGCATGCCCTTGCCCACGTTGACGTGGGTTGCCAGGCGGTCCATGGCACGCAGGAAAAGCCGGATGGGCCAGAAAACCAGTGTCAGCGCCAGTGCCAGGACTCGCCAGAGCCAGCGCATGGCCCAGCCGAGGCCTGCCCAAAGCCCGCGCACTGGGCGCAGCAACCAGGGGCGCAATGCGCGCTGTGGCGAGGGTGGTAGAACGAAACAGCGCCACAACCACATCCACCAGGGAGCCTCATGCCCGACCTCAAGCTGGCGCCCGAGCCACATCAGCGCCTTGCGGGTGGGCACCAGCGCGTCCGCTTGTTCGGTGGCCGGGGTGGGTGTGGTGGTGCCCGAGGGCGCCTGGTCTGTCATGGTGCAACCACTCCAGCTGCAGGCGCAGGCAGCGGCGGCAACGGAGGCACTGCCGACAGCCAATGGAAGATGCCCTGGAGATCGTGCGCAGACTGTGCATGCGGTGCCATGCCGTTCACGCATTGCGATGCGGCCAGTGCACGTGAGAGGTTCTCGTCTTCATGCACGGTATAGGGCAGCAATTGGCTTCCCCACTGCTGGCGCAATGTGCTGAGCGCCTCCCGGTGCGATGCGCGGCGCGGGTCAAAACGCGTGACTGCGATGCCCTGCACGTTGGGCGCTGCTGACGACGCCTGCAGCATGGCGCGTACGGCGTCCGTGCTGGCACATCCGCGCGCAGACGCTTCCATGACCACCAACACCGCATCTGCGCAGCGCAGCGCTGCCTGGGCCAGCGGCGAAGGCCATTGCGGTGTGTCCAGCAGTATCGTGCAATCCTCTGGCACGTCGAGCAGTTCCAACTGGTCTTGTAGCCACTGTGGGTGGGCAGCCAGCAACTGGTGGAGCGTCGTGATGGTTTCTGGCGCCGCTGGGCCAAAGGGCAGAACGCAGACGCCGTCCGTGTTGTCGAAGCTGCCGTCTGCCCACCAAGAGCCTGTGGCAGCAAGTGCTGCCCATCCCTGACTGGCGGGGCGGGGCATGCCCAGGTGTATGCCCAGCAGATTCTGGGCGCAGAGTTCTACGGCCAAGGTGTGCTGGCCTTGACGGGCACCAATGGACGCCAGGTGGGCGACCATGGTGGTGCGCCCGGACCCGCCGAGCGGCGAAACGACAGCAATCACGCGCATGCAAACTCTTTGTTCATGGGGCTTTGGTCATCCCACCTTTTGGGGTAATGGGCGATTCGCTTTGCGGAAGGTTTGGCCGATAGGGCTGCACGCAGCGTAACGGCTGGCGCGCCTTCAGCACGCGGCGCAGCAGCCAACCACACGGCCAAGCCAGCAAGACGCCCAGCAGCACGTAAACAAGCATCCATGCAGTCATGCAGACGTCCTTCCAAGGGGGCGTGGCGCGGCGCGCCGTCCGATGGGACGTGGTCGCATTTGCGGTCTTGTCACAACGAGCGGCGAGGCCGCGGACTGTTGGCTCTCTATATGGGTGTGCTTTGGCAGTGCCAGCGCATCCTCTCTTAACTGCGCCAAAGGCGTGGCAGGAGGAGCCTCCAGGGCGGCAGGTGTGGGGGCGCTGACTGCTGCCAAGATGGCACTGTAGTCAGGTACGCCCTTGCGCAGGGATTCTTGCAACTGTTCAGTCATCGCGCGTATACCCGGCGCTGAGCAGTCCGTAGCTTGCGAAGTGAAAAGCTGGGTCAGCGGCAGCGCGAATACCCGTTGCAGTGCCAGCTCTACATCGGGCTCCCGGCAGGCGAACAGGAACACGTAGATCGCTTCGTGGTCGGCCGTGAACAAGTCGCCATCGCGCGAGGTGTGGCAGGCGCGCAAAGCATCGAGGTGCGGCATCCGGTCCAGCATGTTGAGCCGTACCAGACTGTGCGACAGGCCAATGTCATGGGTGCGGTCGAGCATGCCGCGTACTAACGTACAGAATCGTCCCGGGGCCTGGTAGCCCCGCTCGCGGGGGGGCATGAAGCTGTCGAGCGCCTGAGCGTAGTCGGGGTGGACTTTGCGGGTGTGGCTCTGAGCGTTGATGTCCTGCAGCAGTTGCAGCAGTCGCGAGAAACCCACCTCTTTGTAGACCACCGCGCTGGCGCCCAGTTGCAGCAGTGCCTGTTCGCTGTGGGTGCGCAACTTGCCGAGGTTCTCGCGCACCACAATCTTGAGCGTTGGGGGGCGCGAGAGACGCAGGTGGTGCACCAGGCGTGCGCGGGATTCAAAATCGCCCGCAGAGCCCGCGTCGATCAGCACCGTGGAGGCCACGCAGGTCGCAGCAGCCACTTCGATGTCCTCCAGCCCATCGACGATGCGCCAGTGACCAGGGATACCGCGTTGCCCCTCCACCGATGCCCGGGTTGCTAGCACGCCCCATTGGTCGGCTGCAGTGACCAGTTCGGGGGTAGCGCCTTGGGTGCGCGTGCCGTCGGCAGTCAGTCGGTGTGTGCTGGCTTCTTGCACCAGGCCAAAGCCGGTCTGAAACAGCGCCCCGGTGTCCGAACCCCAGCGGTCCAGGCTCAGGCGCCAGCGGTCAGCGTCAGCATGCAAGGTGGCGATGTGCATGGACATCTGGCACAGGTTGCGCAGCGTTGGCAAAAGGGCAGTGGCATCCAGCGGCGGGGTGAACCCCAGTACCACCGGGCGCTGCCGTTGGCGGCACAGGGCGCTGAGCTGGTCGCTGACATGTGCGAGTTGGGCGACGTTCAGTCCGGACAGCAGGTTCTGTGCGTCGCACAGATACAGTGCGTGCTGTGGCTGCAGGCCGGTCCGCTCAAGCTCCTGCACGAGTGGACTGAGTCCATGGCGCTGTACTTGCGCCTGCAACCCAGGCGATAGCACCCAGAGCTTGAGCCGACCAGCGCGGTAAGCCGCTCGCAGCTCGGGGTACTCCAGCAACTCGTCCAGCCACTGCGTGCTGGACGCCACCAGCCCCAAGGGGCCAGCGGCCAAAGCGTCTTCGATCAGCGCGGGAAACCATGCCGCAGCACTTCTGCTGTCGGCGGCAACCAGAGAGACGGGCACATGGGATGGCAACTGGCCAATGCCGTCTGGCAGGCCTGCAATGCCGATGCTTGTCGGTCGCTGGATGGCGCTGGCTGTACCCAAAGAGGGCCGAAGGCGCTGGGCGAGCGAGTGCAGCACACCTGTTGCGGGTGGGCTCTTGCGTGGGGATGAAGGGGCGGGGGACATGTCAGAAGCTGGAATAGGTTTGCACCGGCCGTGGGCGGTTGTCCAGTGGAGCGTTCCCGGGCTCAAAGCGGTAGCGGCCATACACCATGAAATTGGTGGGCGCGTAGTAGGCCGAGCGATCCAGCTCCAGCTGTGCACCCAGTGCGAGATGCGGCGTGACCTGGTATTCCAGTGCCCCCCGGAACGAACGCCCGAAACCCGAGCCCGAACTGCCCGCGTACACCGGAACGCCACCGTCGGCCGCCAGCCGGGCACGCGCCAGGGCCTGCAGGAGTGCGCTCTGCGGAAAATAGTCGCTGTCGCCACTGCTACTGCGCGATACAGAGACGGACCCGCGTGCCAGCCAGGTCAGTGCGCCGCGGCGTCCACTCCATTCCAGTGGCAGGGCGACGGATACGTAGTTGCGTGGGCTGTAGTAGCCGCCGTGGCCGAAGCTGAATTCGGACAGGTCTTTGCCATAGTGCCAAGCTGAGACGGCAACACCCAGGTTGACGACGCCATCGCTGTGGCGCCATACATCGCGGTCCAGTGCCCACCGCAGCTGGGCGCGGGTGTTGGTTGCCACATTTTTGCCGGTGAGGGCGGCCAGGCTCAGGCTCAGCGAGGTGCTGTAGGGCCCAATGTCGGTAGAAAGACGGCCTGCAGCGCCTGTTGCCACCACGCCGCCCCATACCTGGCCTGTGATGGGATCGCGTGCCCCTGCGTACGACAGCAGGCTGCCAGTGATGGGGCGCCGATACGCTTCGAGTTTGTAGCTGTAGCGGCCCAGATCGCCGGTTTTGGACAGGCCCCCTACGACATTGCTCACCGGAAATCCAACCCCAGTGGTTCCGATGTCCCACTGGACATCGTCTCCCACATAGCCGAAACCCAGGTTGGTGCCCTGGCCCCGTTGGCGTCGCTCGGTGGCAAAGGAGGACCCGGGTGGTCGTGCCGCCACCTGCCCGTAAGTGAGCAGGTCTGGACCATCGGCGGGGAGATCGCCCGCATCCAGCTGCACCCGATCCACGTGCAAGAAATAGTGCCCGTCGTAGCCACGCGGCATCCACGCCACCACAGGACGTTCCCAGCCACGCAGGCTGGAGATTCCGTCCGTGGAGCGTTTGCTCAGCGCCTGGTGTCCCGCTTCGATTCGCGGCTGGTGCCGTGCCTCGATAGCGTCGATCTCGCCCTGAATCTTGGCGACGACTGCAGGGTCTGCCGGCAGGGACAGCGTGTAGCTCTGCTGGAGAACCAGCGGGCTGTCTGAATCACTCGACGACCGGGTTTGTCTGTTGGGTTCCGTTGCGGGAGGGGCTTCCTTTCCGCGCGTCTCCAGCAGGAGGGCGCTGCGGAAGAACACCATGGCCTGCGTATAGTTGCGGTTGGCCCGCTCCAGGCGCGCAGCATGCAGCAGCACATCACTGTCTTGCGGAAAACTGTCCAGCAACCGGGTCGCCAATGTCCTTGCTTCGTCCATGCGACCAATGCGTTGCCAGATGCGCAGCAGTGCCAGCTGCTGCCCCACGTCGCTCGCAGGGACATGGTCTCTCAGCCAGTGGGCCTCATCGGCTGCGGCCCGCCTGTCTCCAGTGTCCTGCAGTCGTGACAACGTGTCAGCCAGCGCCATGCGAACGGACAGATCGTCAGGTTGTGCGAATGCCAGGGGCTTGAGCAATTGGGCGGCATCGGCATATTCGGCCGCAGCCATGAGCAAGCGGGCCTGAGCCAGGCTGCGTTGGCGCGGTGTGGAGAGTGTGTCTGGCAGAGGTGCCGCCTGGCGTGCCAGCCGCGAGGCTTCGTTGGGGCGTCCAGCCTGCCGCTGCTTCTCGATGAGCCGCTCCTGGTGCGCGGTATACAGCGCTACCAGCCGGTTTTCTTGCTCGGCGCTCCAGCCCTTGGTTTGCAGCAGGCGAGGCAATTGCTCGGCGAGGCCGGCCTCATCCTCCGCCCGGTTGAGCAGCTGTGCGTAGTCCAGTTGCGTGTCTGGCGCCAGTGTGGGAACGCGCGCTGCCAGGCGATGGAAGACTGCCACGCCCCGTGCGGGCTGTGCACGGCGAAACCAGGCATTGGCAACGCTGTAGAGCAGGTCTGCTTCATTGCCCGCTTCTTGTTCCGCTTGCTGTAGCAGCGCATCGACCTCTGCGGCAGGCAGGGGCTTCAGAGTTTGGGCGACGAGCGACTTGACCTGAGAGCGCCGCACCAGCGCGCGCATGGCGTCTGTCTGATCAGCGGTGGGGATCCGCTGCATGTCTGCGAGGGCAGCGCTGTCTTCGTCCAAGGCCGAACGTATCAGGGCGCGGGCATACAACATCTCTGCGCCGACGGTGCCGGACGGAATGCGCGCCACACCCTCATCCATGGCGTGCAGTGCTTCTTGGGGGCGGCCCAGGCGCATGTAAACACGTGCGAGGCGGTGTCTTATCCAGGCAGCGTCGGGGGTCAGTACCACTGCCGACTCCAAGGCACGCAGTGCGGGGCCCAGGCGCTGGGCCTGCAGGTCGTCCTCCGCCTGGGTCACCAGCACGTCGGCCTGGGCACTGGCGAGTTTTTCTGCGAGTGTGGTGTCACGTGCGGCAGCCTCGGCCAGCAGGGACAGCGCTTTGGTCACCCGCCCGGTGCGGGCATAAAGACTTGCCAGGCCTTTGATGGCGGAGGTGCTGTTGGGCTCCTGTTGGAGGGCTTGTTGGTAGAAATTCTCTGCCAGCGCATGGTCCCCTTGCAGGTCGCGAATGCTCGCCAGGGTGGTCAATGCATCAGCACTTTGAGGCTGCATCTGCAGCGCGCGTTCGGCCAGGCTGGCCGCCGTGACCAGTTCGTTCTGTTCGACGGCTCTGTCGGCCTGTCGCAGCAGTCCCCAGAATCTGGCGGTGACCTGCAGGTCCTTCCAGCGGCTCTGGCGTGTGAGCGCATAGGCCTGGCTGAAGAGGTCCTGTGCCTGTGCATGCTGGCCTTGGCGCAGGCGGATCAATCCCAGGTTTCCCAGGCTTTCTCCGTCCTGGGGGCGCAAAGCCAGCGTCGCCTGGACCTGCTCTTCCGCCAACTCCATATCGCCTTGGTCAAGGGCAGTGCGCGCTGCCTGGCGGGCGATGTTGGCGGGGTCGCGGGCCGCGCGCTCTGCGCGCTCGACCGCCTGTTGCATGGCGGCCAATCGTTCCACCATGGCGCTGTCAGCCGGGTAGCGCTGCAGAAATGCGCGCACGCGGGGCAGGTTGGCTGGGGTGTTGGCCAGCCGGTCCAGGGCGCGGCGCCAGAGGTCTTGCAGCTGCTGGGCATTGGTATCGGGCTGCTTTGCCAGGGCCTCGATCTCCTGCACCACAGCCGTCGGGTTGCCCCCCTGGTACATGCGCAGCTCCAGTTGTGCCAGCCGGTAACGGGACTCCCCGGTCTGCTGGTACAGCTTGGCCAGCTGGCGCTGGGATTCGGTGCTCTGCTTGGCGGTGGAGCCCATGATCTGGTGGTATTCCAGCGCCAGTCCGCCGAGCGTGGGCGGGCCTTGCGGAAACAGCTCGCGTGCCAGATCGGCGGCCTCGGCCTTGCGGCCTGCGCGCGCCATCAAGCGCATCTGGGCCAGTTTTTCGCGGTCGGGGCCATACACGCGCACCAGGGTTTCCAGTTCCTGGGTCAGCACATAGCCGGGGTGGCGTGCACGCAAGGTGGCCAGCACGCGCTGGGCCTCGTCGCTTTTCTTTTCGCGCAGCGCCAAGTCGCCCAGCGTTGCCAGCCCTTCGGGAGAGTTCGGGTCCATGGCCAGCAGCTTGTCCACCAGCTGGCGGGCCATATCCAGCCGGTTTTTGCTGGCCCACAGGCGGGCGCCGCTGAGCAGCTCAGCTTCGATGGCGGGTGGGGTGCTGGCGTGCACGCCGTGCTGTCCGGGCAGGCAGGCGGCGGCGAGCAAGGTCAGGGAAGGGAGCCAGCGGTGTGTGCGGCGTTTCACGGTTTCCATCGCACAGTGAGTTGGCCGTTTGCAGTGAAGCGATATTGCCCCTCCATGGCGCCCAGCCCAAACAAGCCGAGCATCTGCTCGTAGTAGGCCGTGGGACGCAAGGGGCGGGCCTCCAGGCGCATGCGCTGCGATTGCAGGGTGCGGTCGTCGCCCACTGCCCGCAAAAATGGCAGGACTGCAGCCGAGAACCCGGAGGGGGCGGGGCCCGAGGCTTGGGCTGTCAGGATGTCGATGGACTCAGGCGGGTATCCCTGTTCGCGCACGAAGCGTGCCATAGGCTGCAGGGTATCCAGCAAGGCCTTGCGACCGGGAGCGTTGGCGTGCAACGTGCCCGCCCACAGATAGACGCGGATGGCGTTGTAGCTGCCCTGGCCTTTTTCCTTGCCCTTGTCATCCACCAGAAAGCCCTGCTTAGGGTCGTACACGGTCCAGTCGGGCGTGAAGCCCTTGGGTGAGGCGCCCTGGATGACCTTGAGCGAGCTGTCCACCAGTTGCTTCCATTCGGGCTGTGGGTCCACTGCTGCCAGCCAGTGCATGAGGTGCATGGGCATGTAGCTGGGGTTCAGGCGCCAGCGTCCGTCCTTCTGTGCAAAGCCCTGGGGCGCTGGCAGAAGGGTCAGTCCCAGGCCGGGCAGTTGCGCGGTTTCTTCGCGCAGGATGCGGGCCGCCAGCAAGGCAGAGAGTGCGCGGTAGCTGCGCACGTTCCACAGACGGCCTGCCTCGCCCAGCGCGTAGGCCATCCAGAGGTCGGCGTCCGAGGCGGCGTTGCTGTCGATGACACCCCAAGTGCCATCGGGGCGTTTACCCCATAGCCACGCGGGGAGACGGGCGGTCATGTCCCCATCACAGAGGTTGTTTTCGGTCCAGCGCAACAACTTGTCGAAGGTGGTTCGGTCATTGGCCACCAAGGCAAAGAACAAGGCGTATGCCTGGCCTTCGGAGTAGGTCTGTCCTCCTCCCGCATCATCCGAGATGACGCGGCCGCCTTCGTTGGTGAACTGCGCCTTGAACGCTTCCCAGGCCGGCCACCCGGGGCGTTCTGCCGTGGATTGGGGTTGCGCGCGAAGGCCTGGCAGCCAGGACAGCAGTGCAGCACCGCCGCCAGCCTGCAGGGCCGTGCGCCGACGAAGGGACTCAGTCATGCTGGGATGCCAGTCGGCGGCGCGCCATGGTGCGCAAGGCGCCATAGACGATAAAGGTCAGCAGAAGGCCGGTGGCGATGCCCGCCAAGGCCAGCAGCAAGGGGTGGCTGTGCAGGTGGAACCACAGGCGTTGCCACCACGGCAGGTCGCCCACGTAGTACACAGGCTTGATGCGGAAGCTTTCGATGGCGTCGCCGCGCATCAGGCCCAGATCTCCGCGCAGGCTCTTGATCTTGCCTGCATCGTTCAGGCTCTGGCTCAGCAGCCCCATGGCTTCCTTGTCAGTGGCGGTGAGCGCCACCACGCTGCGACCACTGTGCAAGGGCGATTCAAAGCCGGTGACTGCTGCCAGCGGCCCTGTGCCTTGCAGCACAGCTTGCCCGCCAGAGGCGGACAGGCGGTGTTCGGATTCCAGGTTGAACAGTTCAATGAACGATCCCAGTGCGCGTTCCAGGGGCTGCACCGACCGGGCGCCAGCGGCCAGCAGGGCTGGCAGGTGGTTCTTCCACTGCTCCAGCAAACCATCGGCGTCGGCCTGCGACACGATCAGGATGTCCGTGTCACCCGCCTTGTTGGCGTCCGCAGCACGCAGCAGCTGAAAGCGGGTGCCCGGATAGCCGGTGGAAGCGCTCATGCGGCCTACGGAGGTCAGGAAGACCTCGATGTCTGCGGTGCTGGGCTGGTTGGGCAAGATGATGGAGGTCTGGGCCAGGTCGGGCACCCGGGTGAACGGAAAGCCGCTGTTGGCATAGGCCGCCAGATTGGGCATGGCCAGGTAGTGGCGAAAACCCGTGAGGTCGATGGTGGACTGCGGATCAATGGCCGCAAACAGTTCGGTGGGCGGCGCGGACTTGCAACGGCCCAGGTCGTTGGGCGGGATCTGGAATGCGAACTGCAGCTGGTTGTCGCCGCCAATCATGAAGGCAGGAATCTTCAGGTCCGAACGGTTCTGGGCGTTCCCGTCATCGAACAGGGGCAACATCACCGTGTTCTTGCCGCTGGTGCGGTCGTCTCGCGACTGCAGTGGATAGGACTGGATGAACTGGTTGTTGATGGAGATGTTCAGACTGCCATGGTCCGAAACGCTGCTGGGGGTGTAGCGATAGGCCAGGTCCAGCGGCACGCCTTTGGCGTTCCAGGTGAACAGGTCCGGGGCCATGCGGGTGTAGATGTTCACCGTGTCGTTGAGCACCGTACCACGCAGTTGCAGGTCCGACGGACTGCCCACCAGCTCGGCCAGTTTCACGGGCCTCTGGGTGGTGATCCAGCGAGGCGCGTCATAGGGCTTGGTCAGCGCGGGATAGTCCAGCGATTTGACAGCAATGGTTTGCCCGGACAAAACCGCTTTCCCCAGGGCCAGGGCATCTGCCGCCATCTGCAGCTGAGCATCGTCTTTGCCCAGCACCAGCAGCAGTTTGGCGCCTGGCACTTCGGGGTGGTTGAGCATCGAGATCGTGGGCTCGGTCACAGGTGCCATGTCCTGCAGGAACGCGGGACGGTGGCTGTTGGTGGCCAGCACCACGGCGTGCGAGCGGGGCAGCCGGTTTTCCAGCACCGGGAACTGGTTGCCTCGGTAGCCTGCCAGCATGCCAATCCAGCTGGCGATGGAGCCTGACGCCTTGAGCGTACCGGTGCTGGGTTGATTGCCGAACACAAACGGCAGCTTGACGGGGCGGTTGTCCCGGGGGTCGAAAAACGGCGCAGGCAGCAGCGCGAGGTCATTGCGCAGAGGGATCTGCCGCAACGAAAGCTCCAGCTGGCTGTCGTTGCTGATGGTGGCCCACAGGCTGGAATGGGTTGGCGTCTCACATTCCATCGTGTAGTGGCCGATGAACTGGAAGCGGAACCGGTTGTAATCCGTGAAGTAGCGTGGGTCGATATTGAGCTCGACCGTCTGCGGGGTGCCCAGGCGCTCCTTGTCCAGCACCACGGTCTGCAGGGTTTCGTCATTGAGCATCAGCTTGAGATGCGACAGTGACGGGATCAGCGCAGGTGACAGTGTGAAGGTCAGGCGCAGCTTGGCGGCTTCGACGATCTCGTCGCGCCGCACCCCCACACCCACACTGGCCTCACTCTCCACGCCTCGCAAAGAAACAGGGCGCCCCACGCCCAGTTCTTTGAGGCTGACTTTCCATTGCCGTGCGGGCAGCGTAGGAGTGTCCGACGGGCTGGCTCCGATCGCGCTGTCGCTGGCCTGCACTGCCCGGGCTGACTCGCGCTCCTGGCGGGTCAGAGCCTTCTCTTTGGCCACAGCGCTACGGGCCTTGCTGGTCTGGGCATTGGCTTGCGGGGCTGGGGCTGAGATCAGCCCGGCAGTGATCAGCGCGACAAAAAGAGGGAGCGCGCGGGTTGCAGATGTGGATTTCACAGTGTTCTTTTTTGCTGGCTCGTACCTGAAGGATGGGCGCATCGGACCCATGCCTGGGTGGTGTCACTTGTATGACAAAGTGTATCGATGGGACCGGGGCATGACGTTCCGCAGGACATTTGTTTGCAATTGCTTTGCCAGCAGTGTTGTTGCCCGACTGCAGCAGGTACGTGAAGGGTAAGTGCCTGGATTCATGGTTCGAAAAAACGGTGCGCGTCTGTAGCACTGTCTGGTCACCATGGCATGGCGGATGGCATGTTCCATGGCGGGCCGACGGCGGACAGAACACGCGGTGGTTCTTGCAAAGACACATCCGTTGCCACCCGTGGAGGGTGGACACCGGGGCCGTGGGCCCCAGGCGGCCAGACGATGGTGCTGCCGGCGGACGACTCCGGGCCAGGGGGGCCGGGTTGCCGCGAGCGGAGAAACAATCGGTCTGGAAACAAAAAAGCCTGCTACTTATGGGTAGCAGGCTTTTTGTGCCTTGCGGCTTGATTTGGTGGGTCCTGAGTGACTCGAACACTCGACCTACGGATTAAGAGTCCGCTGCTCTACCAACTGAGCTAAGAACCCAAATCTTTAAAATTTGTCTGCATCGCTGCAGAGCCTCGAATTATGCACTAGTTTTTGGACACTCTGCAAGTCGTGCTCAAAAATTATTGCATTGCGTTGCGGCTGGCCAGCTCGACGAAGAGGCCGCTGTGGTCCAGCTCGCCCAGGCCGTGGTCCACACCCTCGGCATACAAGGCCTCAAACAGGGCTGTGATGGGGGCGTCAAAACCTGTTTCCCGGGCGGTGGCCAACGCATTGCGCATGTCCTTCAGTTGGACCGCCATGCGGCCCCTGGGGGCGAAGTCACGTTCCACCATCCGCTGGCCATGCAGCTGCAGGATGCGGCTGTCGGCAAAACCGCCGCTAATGGCCTCGCGGACCTTGGCCATGTCGGCACCACCCTTGGCGGCAAACAGCAGCGCTTCGGCCACGGCGCCAATCGTAATGCCCACGATCATCTGGTTGGCCAGTTTGGCCAGCTGCCCGGCACCGTGTGGCCCCACATGCGTGGCGTGCCCCAGGCAAGCAAACACGGGCTGGGCGCGGACATAGTCCTCGGGCCTTCCTCCGGCCATGATGGCCAGAGTGCCGGCTTCGGCGCCAACGGTGCCCCCAGATACCGGTGCATCCAGGTGGGTCAGGCCCAGCTCGCCCAGGCGGGCTGCGTGGTCGCGGGCCTCGCTGGGCTGAATGGAGGCCATGTCAATGAAAAGAGCGCCCGGGCGCATTGCCCGCGCGGCGCCCTGTTCAAAGAGAACCTGGCCCACGACAGGACCGTTTTCGAGCAGGCTGATGACAATGTCCGCGTCCTTGGCGGCATCGGCAGGGCTGCCGTGCACGGTGACACCCCACTGCGCCAGCGGTTCTGCTTTGGCGCGGGTGCGGTTCCATGCGTGCACCCTGTGGCCTGCTTCGCTGAGCCGCCTGGCCATGGGCAACCCCATCATGCCAATGCCAAGAACGGCGATGCGAAGCGGTGTGGTGGTCATGGCGTTGTTCTGCTGCAAAGAGGGATGCAATGGTGTCTCTGTTGTCATCATGTGCCTTTTTGGCGCTCCAGTCTGTCACGGAGCTTGCAGCGTATAGCGATTGGCCAGATGATTCTGCAGCGCCAGCGCCGTTCCAGCGTCTGCCGAGCCTGTTGGCCGGGCTGCGGTATGGCACCGAAGGCAGCCCACATAACTCGGAGACCCTTGCCCATGACCTTGCCCCTGTACGACCCTGCCTGGCTGGAGCGCATGTACAACAATCGTGCCCTGGTCCCTGACCACATGGACTACTTCCAGCGTTGGGCTCAAGACTCTGCCCAGGTGCGAGCCACTGCCCCCTGTGCGCTGGATGTGGCCTATGGCACAGGTGCCGGGGAAACCCTGGACGTGTTTCCGTCCGCCCGTGCCGGGGGTGGGCCGGTGCCGGTGCTGGTGTTCATCCACGGCGGTTACTGGCGGTCACTCGACAAATCGGATCACTCGTTCATCGCGCCGCCTTTCACCCAGGCCGGGTTTTGTGTGGTGGTGGTGAACTACGCGCTGTGCCCGGGCACCCCCGATGCGCCGGTGACCATTCCCCACATCGCGCGGCAGATGGAAAAGGCGCTGGGCTGGGTGTGGCACCAGATCGCCGCCCATGGTGGCGACCCCCGGCGGATCACGGTAGCAGGGCATTCTGCCGGTGGGCAACTGGCGGCGCTGCTGCTGACCAGCGTGTGGCCGCTCATCGGAAAGGGTTTGCCAGATGGCCTGGTGCGCAATGCGCTGTCGATATCCGGGGTGCACGATCTGGAACCCGTCATGCACACACCCATGTACCAGTCGGTGTTGCACCTGACCGAGCAGCAGGTGCTGCAATGCAGCCCGGCGCGTTTGCTGGAGCCGCCCACTGGCACGCTGTATTGCGCTGTCGGGGCGGATGAAAGTCCCGAGTTCCTGCGCCAGAACCAGCTCATGCAGGATGCCTGGGGCAGCCATTTTGTACCCCGCAGCGTGGCCTTGCCGGGGTTGAACCACTTCAGCATCGTCGATGCCCTGGCCAAGCCCGGGCATGACCTGCACCACATGGCGCAGAACCTGCTGCGGGCCTGAGAACAGGTTCTCCTAACCGGGCGGCGGCTCGCGCCCGGGGGGTTACATCAGCAGGTGCTCGCCTGCGTTGTCGCCGCCCAGGATCACATAGTTCACCTTGCGCACGTCCATCAGCTTGGTGCCGCCCGCGTAGCTGATGGAGCTTTGCACGTCCTGCTCCATCTCGATGAGCGTTTCGGCCAGTTTGCCTTTGATGGGCTCCAGGATGCGCTTGCCTTCGACATGCTTGTATTCGCCCTTGTTGAAGTCGCTGGCCGAGCCGTAGTACTCCTTGAACAGCGCGCCGTCCACTTCCACTGTCTTGCCGGGGGATTCCTCGTGGCCCGCAAACAGCGAGCCGATCATCACCATGCTGGCGCCAAAGCGGATGCTCTTGGCAATGTCACCGTGGCTGCGGATGCCCCCGTCGGCAATGATGGGCTTGGTGGCCACGCGGGCACACCACTTGAGCGCGCTGAGCTGCCAGCCACCCGTGCCAAACCCCGTCTTGAGCTTGGTGATGCACACCTTGCCCGGACCCACGCCCACCTTGGTGGCGTCGGCGCCCCAGTTTTCCAGGTCGATGATGGCTTCGGGCGTGGCCACGTTGCCAGCAATCACAAACGACTGCGGCAGGTGCTTTTTCAGGTAGCCGATCATGTTCTTCACGCTGTCGGCATGGCCATGGGCAATGTCGATGGTGATGTACTCGGGCGTGATGCCCTGTACCACCAGCTGGTCCACGGTGGCGTAGTCGGGTTGCTTCACGCCCAGCGAGATCGATGCATAGCAGCCCTTGGCATGCATGTCTTTGGCGAACTGGATGTTGTCCAGGTCAAAGCGGTGCATGACATAGAAGTAACCGTTCTGCGCCATCCAGGTGCAGATGGTTTCGTCCACCACGGTCTTCATGTTGGCGGGCACCACCGGCAGGCGAAAGCGGCGACCGCCCAGCTCCACACTGGCGTCGCATTCCGAGCGGCTTTCCACGCGGCACTTGCGGGGCAGCAGCAGGATGTTGTCGTAGTCGAAGATTTCCATGAGATTCCAAGCTCCATAAAGGGACGCCGCCAAACGATTTCGACGGCGGTGGGCGCTTGGCTGTCAGACCGGCTTTGCGGGAGTGGACGTGACAGTCACTCCGAACCCTGCTGAGCGCAGGCACAAAAAACCGGGCGTCAAGAAACTTGGGCCCGGTGATTGATTCTACCCGCCTGCCAAAGGGCCGTCATAACGGCACCGGAATTACCTGCATACGGATTGGGCAGCCGCCACGATGCTGCCTGAGGCATCCTGCACCCAGCCAATCAGATGCAGCCTGTCGGCCTGTGCGCCATCGGGGATGCGCATGGAGCGGGTTTCCATCCATGCCCACGGCTTGCCCTTGCTGCGTGCGGGCCGCTGGGCCTGGGGCCAGGCGCCCTCGAACTGATTGCGTACGATGTAACGGGGCACAACGGTGCCGTCAGTACCTGCGGGTATGGCCTCTACCAGCAACAGGTAAAAGGCGAGGGGCGTGGCAGCCGCAGTGCGCTGTGGCGCCGCAGGGGAGGGGGTGAAGGCGATGCCGGTGCCCACATAGTCATTGAACGCCACCCCATGGGCCACACGCAACCGGCCACGCGCGGCTAAATCGACCGGGGTGACGTACACATCGGTGGAGATGGGGGGCTTGCGCCCCAGGGCTTGCAGGCGGGTCAGCGCGTCGGTCGAGGCCGCAGCCGACAGGGGGGCATCGTCGCCCGCCTTGCCCGGCACGATCCAGTCCAGCACCACGGCACCTGCCTTGGCTGACGGTGCCGGGGTGGCCGCATCGCCCCAGCAGGAATCGCAGTCGGCGCTGATGAAGCGCTCGAACACGGCCACAGGCCTGGGGGTGCCGTCGCTGCTGCAACTGGCCTGGGCCATCGCCTGGGGGGCGTGCGCCAGGGCCAGCCACAGGCTGGCCAGGGTGAGGGCAATGTTTTTCATGGTGCGAGGCGGCGTGGGGCAGGGTGCTTTCTACAATGGCTGGATGTTCCCACAAGACCCGTTTTCGGGTGTGCCAGATGCCCTGGTGCCCCCACACTCCGGTGCGCCCTCGGCCGCATCCCCCCTTCTGGCCCACCTGAACGATGAACAACTGGCTGCCGTGACCTTGCCCGCAGGCCATGCGCTCATCCTGGCGGGGGCGGGGTCGGGCAAGACCCGGGTGCTGACCACCCGCATTGCCTGGCTGCTGCAAAACGGCTACGCCACGCCCGGCGGCATCCTGGCCGTCACCTTCACCAACAAGGCGGCCAAGGAGATGGTGGCCCGCCTGTCGGCCATGCTGCCGGTCAACGTGCGTGGCATGTGGATTGGCACCTTCCATGGCCTGTGCAACCGGCTGCTGCGCGCGCACCACAAGGCGGCGGGGCTGCCGCAGTCGTTCCAGATACTGGATACGCAAGACCAGCTCTCGGCCATCAAGCGCCTGTGCAAGCAGCACAACGTGGACGAGGAGCGCTTTCCTCCCAAGCAGCTGTCGTACTTCATCGCCAGCTGCAAGGAAGAGGGCATGCGTCCCGGCGACGTGCCCACGCACGACAGCGACGCCCGCAAGAAGGTCGAGGTCTACCAGCTGTACGAAGAGCAATGCCAGCGCGAAGGCGTGGTGGACTTCGGCGAGCTGATGCTGCGGTCTTACGAGCTGCTGCGCGACAACGACCCGATCCGCGAGCACTACCAGCGCCGGTTCCAGCACATCCTGGTCGATGAGTTCCAGGACACCAACAAGCTGCAGTACGCCTGGCTCAAGCAACTGGCGGGCAACGAGGTGGGCGGGCGCTACGAGGCGCGCGGCAGCGTGATCGCTGTGGGTGACGATGACCAGAGCATCTACGCCTTCCGTGGCGCGCGCGTGGGCAACATGACCGACTTTGTGCGCGAATTCGATGTGCAGCGCCAGATCAAGCTGGAGCAGAACTACCGCAGCTACAGCAACATCCTCGACTCGGCCAACCACCTCATCAGCCACAACAGCCGCCGCCTGGGCAAGAACCTGCGCACCACCCAAGGTGCTGGCGAGCCCGTGCGCGTGTACGAGGCCAGCTCTGACCTGGCCGAGGCGCAGTGGATGGTGGACGAGATCAAGCAGTTGGTGCGCAACGACGGCTTTGAGCGCAAGGAGATTGCCGTGCTCTACCGCAGCAATGCGCAAAGCCGGGTGATCGAATCGGCATTGTTCAATGCCAGCGTCCCCTACCGTGTGTACGGCGGCCTGCGGTTTTTTGAGCGTGCCGAAATCAAGCATGCGCTGGCCTACCTGCGCCTGTTGGAGAACCCGCACGACGACACCAGCTTCACGCGCGTCGTCAACTTTCCTCCGCGCGGCATTGGCGCGCGCAGCATCGAGGTGCTGCAGGACGCGGCCCGCGCCGCAGGCTGCTCGTTGCACGACGCGGTGAGCGCTGTGCCCGGCAAGGCGGGGGCCAACCTGGGCGCGTTTGTGGCCATGGTGGATGTGCTGCGCGAGCAGACCCAGGGCCTGAACCTGCGCGGAATCATCGAGCAGATGCTCGAATCCACGGGGCTGGTGGAGCACTTTCGCACCGAGAAGGAAGGCGCCGACCGCATCGAGAACTTGGAGGAACTGGTCAACGCCGCCGAGAGCTTTGTCACGCAAGAGGGCTTTGGCCGTGACGCGGTGGCGCTGCCGCTGGACGAGCACGGCACGCCGCTCACCCAAAGCGCCGTGAGCCAAGGGCTGGACCCCAACGCTCCGGTGCTGGACGAACCTCTGAAACCCGCCGTGCCCGGCATCGTGGACGCCGACACCGGCGAAACCCTCTCGCCCCTGGCCGCCTTCCTGACCCACGCCGCGCTCGAAGCCGGTGACAACCAGGCCCAGGCTGGGCAGGACGCTGTGCAGCTCATGACGGTGCACGCCAGCAAGGGGCTGGAGTTTGACTGCGTGTTCATCGGCGGCATGGAGGAGGGCCTGTTCCCCCACGAGAACTCCGCCAGCGACCGCGACGGCCTAGAGGAAGAGCGTCGCCTGATGTACGTGGCCATCACCCGCGCCCGCAAGCGCCTGTACCTGAGCCACTCGCAAACGCGCATGCTGCACGGGCAGACGCGCTACAACATCAAGAGCCGGTTTTTTGACGAGCTGCCCGAAGCGGCCCTCAAGTGGATCACGCCCAAGCAGCAAGGGTTTGGCTCGTATACGCCCAGTTTTGCTACTAATTCAGGAGCTGGTGGCGCATATGGATCTAGCGCTAGAGGCCAATTTGGCTTCAAATCCGAGACGTTTGCCAGCCCCCCAGTGCCTGCGCAGAAGGCGGCGCCATCGCACGGCCTGCGCGCGGGCATTGCCGTGTTCCACACCAAGTTTGGCGAGGGCAAGGTGCTGGCCATTGAAGGCACCGGCGACGACGCACGTGCACAGGTCAACTTTCCGCGCCACGGCACCAAGTGGCTGGCGCTGTCGGTGGCCAAGCTGACGGTGGTCGAATAGCGCGGTTTGAGTCAAATCGCCTGCTAGCGCTAGTACCTTATTCCCTGGTAGCTATTGTTTGTATAGCAAACCGGGACCGCCAATGACAACGGGGCCCTGAGGCCCCGTTGGTTTTTGAAGCGGGCCGCACCGGGTGCAGCCCTGTTGGCCCTTCGCTCAGCTGGTTTCAGGCTGAGTTCAGGCCGGGTTCAGGCTGGGCTGTTTGGCCGCGGCCGTGAGGTAGCCCACGGCCGCGCCGTTCTTGTTCTTGTAGTTGGCCTTGATCATCGGGTCCAGCGTGTCCTTGACCACGCTGTGGATGGCGCCCCAGTCACCGGCGTGTTGGAAGTTGCTCATGATGTACGTCCAGCCGTTGATCTCGTCCACGGCGTGCAGGCCGGTGGACTCGCCGCCCGAGGGGATCGACATCACGCGCGACAGCTGCTTGGTGTCCACGTTGTAGGCCCACAGGAAGTTGTTGACGTGCTGGCTGCTGTCTTCGCCGATGAACAGGGTGCGCATCTTTTCGGAGAACTTGAGGTTGTCCGGGTTGGCGATGTTGTTGGGGTTGGCGGTGTTGCCCAGGGCGTCGGCGGTGATGTCTTCACCGGCCAGCAGCACCTTGGTGTCCACCGGCATCCATTCGCTGTTGATGGTGCCGCCAGCGGTGTCCTTCTGGCCACCCTTGAGGTTCAGCGCCATCACGGCGCCGGCCACCAGTTGCTTGGGCACCGAGATGCCGTTGCCCGGCACGTTGGCGGCGTTGCCTGCCACCATGGACGACTGGATGTTCTGCAGCGCAGAGTAGGCAATCTTGTCCTTGGCGTTGACCGTGGTGCCTTCCATCTTGGTGAAGCCCAGGCTGGCACCCAGGTAGGCGGCGTAGCGGTGGGTTTCCAGGAAGGCAGCGGCCTTTTCCATGCCAGGGTTCAGCTTGATCCACTCGGTCTTGCCGTTGGCCACGATCTTGGTGTAGCTGGCATCGGCCGGGTCGGTGGTCTTCACGGTCATGATGTCCGTGGGCTTGAGCGTGTTGGCCAGGTTCTCGATCTCGGCGCTGGTGGCCGAACCCATCTTGATCCAGGTGAGGGGCGCTGCTGTGCCGACCTTGGGGTCGATGGAGAAGCCGCTGCCCACCTTGGCAACGTACAGCGTGCCGGACGACAGGTCTTTTTCCTTGTCGGCCACGAACACGAAGTAGCCGCTGTTGGTGGCGTCGTCGCCCATCAGCGCCGTGCGGTTGTCAGGCATCACCTGCACCAGTTCATGCGAGATGCGGCCCATGCAGAAGTGCTTCTTGATGCTGGCAGTGCCGTCAGGGTTCACCGTCACCTCGGGCATGTGGCCGTAGTGGTAGGGGTTGGCCTTGGTTTCGTCGCCAAGCAGGTTCTTGCTGTAGGCCTTGAACATGGCGTTGCTGGCGATGCTGAACGCATCGGGTTCGTACTCTTCGCTCGACAGGTGGGTGCCCCAGGGCGACAGGCTGGCGCCGCAGGTGATCCACAGGCCGTGCACCTTGGAGGTGTCCACGTTGTGGTACTTGACCAGGCTCAGCTTGCCGGTGGTCTGGTCCTGGTCCAGCGTCAGCACGGCGATGGGCGAGGGCAGCTTGCCGTACATGTCGGTCTTGCCGTCTTGCGCCCAGGTGGTGTATTCAAACTGCACCACGGCAAACACGGCCTTGCCCTTGAGGCCGGTCACGGTGGGGTTGGCCACGGTCAGCAGCGAGGTGCCGTCGGGCGAGTCCGAGAAGTACTGGCGCTCCTTGCCAGCCACCGTGGCGTCGATGATGGGCTTGTTGTTGATGTCGTAGTAGCCACCCGACAGGATGGTGCCGCCCTTGCCGTCGGACACCATGTCGCCCGTCACGAAGAAGGGCTGGTAAGCCAGCTGGTACGAGCGCACCGAGTCGTCGCTGAGCTTGATGTTGAGCGTGGAGCCCACGGTGGTGGTGGCCATGGCAGCGGCGTTGGCCAGGGTGGGGGCTGCCATCGACGTGAAGCTGGCCGACACATAGCCGGGCGCGGCGGAGTCGCCGCCACCGCAGGCGGTCAGCAGTGCAGCCGAGGCGCTGGCGCTGAGCGGCAGCATGGGAACGCCGGCCAGCAGTTGCAGGGCCTTGCGGCGGGTGGGCATCGTCGGTTGGGTCATTTTCGGAGTGTTTCCAAGTGGGTATGCGAACGGGCATGCCACGCCCTGATCCGACCGGGAGCCTTGTTGGAAAAGGCGTAGTAGGCGGGTGGCATGGAATCCAGCCCGCGATCCTAGGAACGCCCCGTGACAGTGGTTTGACGTTTGTGTGACGGTTTGACGCGGTGCCTTGCGCAGCGCGTGACGCCCCCCAAAGGCGCGCCGCGCAGGCATGGCTGCGCGTGCGCTGCGGGACAGGCCCTAGTCCCGGGAGCCGGGCGGGCCGTAGGAGTTGCCGGTTCCGTAACTGTTAGACGGTGCGGCCGCGCCGCCGCTGCCGTCCTTGACGCCCTTGCGGCCCGACACCTGCCACGCGGTGCGCTGGTTGACCAGCCCCGCCAAGAACTCCATTTCTTCGTCCGTGTGGTTGATGGCACCGGCCGGTGTCAGCAGCCGGCCATTGCGGGGTGCGGGCTCGGCCCAGAACGACTGGTGGTAGCTGGATTGGCTCACCAGGCGTTCGCCGCCCGCCGTCAGCTCCACCGTGCCATAACAGTTGCAGAGGTAGCCGCGCTGGTCCTGGTCGGCAAACACCTCGGCGTACACGCCGGTACCTCGAATGCCTGCGGTAGCCGTGGGCAGCGCAATCTGCCGGTCGGGGCCGCGCCCCCACACCGTGGCCACCGCACCGCTGAGCAGGCGCAACAGCTTGACGGCGGTGGGGGTGTCGCTCTCCATCGCCATGCGCGAGTTCTGCCGCACCATGAAGGCGCTGTCGCCCACCGAGAACACCAGGCTGGCGCCCGGCCCGGTCTCAATGCGGTCGTTGGCGGTGATGGTGTGCTGCGCCGTCAGGGGCTCGCCATTGCGCAGCACATCGCCGCGCACTTCCACGATATTGCTGCGCGCCTGCGCATGGGCAGCAGCCCAGCCACCGCCCGCTACCCACAGCGCGGCGGCCTGCACCACGCTGCGGCGCTGGAACCAGACCAGCTCGTCGTCAGAGCGGCCCTGCAGGTGGTGCGTCAGGGGGGCTGGGGGGCGGGGTGTCATGGGGCGCCTCTTCTTGCTGGGGGGTGTAGGGGGGCTCGAAGCAGTCGCGGAAGGTGAAGACCACCGAGGTGAAGAACATCGCCGCCAACATCATGGCAGCGCCCACCATGATGCCACCGGCCATCGATCCCGCAAGCCCCGCCACGGCCAGCAGGGCCGACACGATGCTGACCACCAGCCCGCCCAGCAGAAACACCCCCAGCCAGCCCAGCCCGTAGACCAGGAACGCACCAAAGTTGCGCACGCAGGCCACGATGGAGAAGAACAGCGCCTTGACCGGCGGCACGCCATGCCAGTGCACGAGGCCCGGTGCATGCCAGAACAGCAGCGACAGGGGCAGGTACAGCAGCATCGACAGCCACATGGCGCGCTGGAAGTCCGGGTTCTCGGCAATCTCTCGGGTCATGGGCGCGCCACCCAGGTACACCTGCGCAAACTGGCCGCCGTCCAGCAGGGCCGACAGGCCCATGATGCCGAGAAAAGCCACCGCATACAGCACACCCAATGTGAGCATGTCGCGCAGCCGCTCGCGCCCAGTGCGAAACGCCACCAGCAGCACCGTGGGCATCGGAAACCGCCCTTGCGATGCCTGCGCTGCCGCCACCATCATGGCCAGCGTGGCAGACGGCAGCAGTGCCAGTGCAATGGCCGGACCCACCAGCGGGATCATGGTGGCCAGCGACATGGCCGCCATGGTCATGAAGAACAGCGCAGCCAGCGCCATGGGCTGCCGCCAGAACGCCCGAACGCCGAGCTTGACCCAGGCCATGCCGGTGCGCGCGGGGACGATGTGGAGTTTCATGAATACGTTGGAAAGGAAGAGGGGCCCGCACCGCCGACTGCGCCCGAGCGCCCATGGGGGGCGCCGAGCGGCATCTGATGTCGAGTGGGTGAATAAGGTCGAATTTACCCCACTGCCCCAAACCGGTGGCGGGGCCAGGGGTTAGAGGCTGCTCGCCTGTGGTGGGATCAGCCCGCGTGCACGGGCAGTGCCAGGCGCCCGCGCAGTACGCGCTCGAAGTGCGTGGGGTCGTGGGGCTTGAGCATGGAGGCCTCGCGCGGCAGGTAGAAGTCCCACAGGCGCGAGATCCAGAACCTCAGCGCCCCGGCGCGCAGCATGGCGGGCAGCAACTCGCGCTCGGCGGCGGTCAGCGGGCGAACAGCCTTGTACGCGTCGAGCATGCGCGTGGCGCGCTCGGCGTCGTGCGTGCCGGTGGGCAGGTCGATGCACCAGTCGTTCAGGCACACGGCCAAGTCAAACAGCCAGGTGTCCACACCTGCAAAGTAGAAGTCGAAGAAGCCCGTCAGCTCTTCACCCTCGAACATCACGTTGTCGCGGAACAGGTCGGCATGCACGGGCCCGCGCGGCAGGGCGGCATAGGCGGAGCTGGCGGCCACATGGTTCTGGTAGGCCAGCTCGGACCGCAGCAATGCGGCCTGTGCACCGTCAATGTGGGGCAGCACCACCGGCACCGTCTCGTTCCACCAGGGCAGCCCGCGCAGGTTGGGCTGGTGGCGGTCAAAGTCGCGGCCCGCAAGGTGCATTCGGGCCAGCATGGTGCCCACGGCCGCGCAGTGCACGCCCTGAGGGGCCAGCTGGCTCTTGCCGCGCAGCTTGTTGACCACGGCGGCGGGTTTGCCACACACGGTGTGCAGGATGTCGCCGTTCTTGTCGGCACGCGGGTCGGGCACGGGCACGCCGCCGTGCGCCAGGTGCTTCATCAGGTACAGGTAGAAAGGCAACTGCTCGGCCGTGAGGCGCTCGAACAGTGTCAACACGAACTCGCCCTGGTCGCTGGTCAGAAAGTAGTTGGTGTTCTCGATGCCGCCCTCAATGCCGCGCAGCTCCACCAGCTCGCCCAGTTGCAAACGGCGCAGCAACTCGCGCGCCTCGGGATTGGAGACTTCGGTAAAAACGGCCATCGCTCAGGGGGTCGAAGAAATGAGAAAGATGAAGGGGCGGGACAACGGGCGGCAAGCGGGGGCTCAACCGGTGGCTGCGCAGTGCGCGCGCGCCACCCTGCCACCCATCAGAACTTGAACACGTTCCAGACGCGAGGCGCCGTGGTGGTCTCGGCGCCATTGTTGCCGCCAGAGCGGCTGCGTGCGCCGTCAGGCGACTGCACTTCGTAGGCGGGCAGGTTGCCGGTTTTGGGCTGCACCGAGATGTTCTGGGTTTGCCCGCCCACCCGCAGTTCATCCACTCGGCTGCCTGCGTCTTCGATCTGGATGCGCTCCGTGCGCTGGTTGCTGCGGCCAGACAGGGGCTCGGGGTCGGGCAGCGCCTCGCGCTGGGCGCCCGCAGCGGCGGGTGCAGGGGATGGAGACGGGGTTTGGGCCAAGGCATTGCCGCAGGCCATGCCCAGCAGCAGGAGAAGGTGAACAGCGCGCATCGGGCGATTGTAGAGCGCCGCCCGGCAGGCGTTGCCATAGGGCGTGGACGTGCACAATTGCCGGATGAGCAACAAAAAGACCCTGGTGCTGGTGGACGGCTCCAGCTACCTGTACCGCGCCTTCCACGCCATGCCCGACCTGCGGGCCGTGCCGGGCGACCCCACCAGCCCTGCCACAGGTGCCATCCGCGGCATGATCAACATGATGCAGGCCCTGCGCAAAGAGGTGGCTGCCGACTACGCCGTCTGCGTGTTCGACGCCAGCGGCCCCACCTTCCGCGACGCGCTGTACACCGAGTACAAGGCCACGCGCTCGCCCATGCCCGACGACCTGCGCAGCCAGATCGAGCCCATCCATGAGGTGGTGGACCTGCTGGGCTGGAAGGTGGTGGCCGTGCCAGGCGTGGAGGCAGACGACGTGATCGCCACCTTGGCCCACGTGGCGGCCGCACAGGGCATTGAGGTCATCGTGTCCAGCGGCGACAAGGATTTGAGCCAGCTGGTCAACGAGCACATCACCATCATCGACACCATGAGCGGCAAGCGCCGCGATGTGGCGGGCGTGACAGCAGAGTTTGGCGTGCCACCCACGCTGATGGTGGACTACCAGGCGCTGGTGGGCGACACCGTGGACAACGTGCCCGGCGTTGCCAAGGTGGGCCCCAAGACGGCCGCCAAGTGGCTGGAAGAGTATGGCTCGCTCGACAACCTGATTGCCAACGCCGACGCCATCAAGGGCGTGGCAGGCAACAACCTGCGCGAGGCGATCGCCAGCGGCCAGCTGGCCTTGAGCCGCCAGCTGGTCACCATGAAGACCGATTGCGCGCTGGCCGACTACATCCCCGGGTTGCCCGCGTTTGATGACATCACGCTGGACACGCCGGACAACGCCGGCTTGCTGCCGTTTTACGAAAAGTATGGTTTCAAGGGCCTGGCCAGTGCGATCAAGGGTGCTGCAGCCCCGGCCACAGCAGCCCCCACCGTCGCCATGCCCGGCCAGAGCGGCGATCTGTTTGCCGACCACTCCGCCAGCACCGTGGCCGAAGAAGCCCAGCACCGCACCGTGGTGTACGACACCATCCTGAACTGGGCCGACTTTGACCAGTGGCTGGAGCGTCTGCACAAGGCATCGCTTACCGCTATTGACACCGAAACCGATTCGCTCGACGAAATGCGCGCGCAAATCGTCGGCATCTCTTTCAGCGTGCAGCCCGGCGAAGCCGCCTACATCCCCCTGCGCCACGAAGGCCCCGATGCCCCCGCGCAGTTGCCGCTGGATGAAGTCCTCGCCCGCCTCAAGCCCTGGCTGGAAGACCCCAAGCACCACAAGCTGGGCCAGCACATCAAATACGACCGCCATGTGTTCGCCAACCATGGCATCGAAGTGCAGGGCTACGCGCACGACACCATGCTGCAAAGCTACGTGCTGGAAGTGCACAAGCCCCACAACCTGACCAGCCTGGCCGAACGCCACACCGGCCGCAAAGGCATCACCTACGAAGACCTGTGCGGCAAAGGCGCGCACCAGATCCCGTTTGCGCAAGTGCCGGTGGATAAGGCCGCCGCCTACTCCTGCGAAGACTCCGACCAGACCCTGGACGTGCACAACGCCCTGTGGCCTCTGCTGCAGGCGGACGACAAACTGCGCTTTATCTACGAGCTGGAGATTGCCAGCAGCGAAGCCCTGTACCGCATTGAACGCAACGGCGTGCTGATCGACGCGCCCACGCTGGCCGCCCAAAGCCACGAGCTGGGTCAGCGCATCCTGCAGCTTGAAACCGAGGCGTACGAGATTGCCGGCCAGCCCTTCAACCTGAGCAGCCCCAAGCAGCTGGGCGAAATCTTCTTCGACAAGCTGGGCATGCCGGTTGTGAAGAAGACCGCCACCGGCGCGCGCAGCACCGACGAAGAAGTGCTGGAAAAGCTGGCCGAGGACTACCCCCTGCCCGCCAAGCTGCTGGAGCACCGCAGCCTCGTCAAGCTCAAAGGCACCTACACCGACAAGCTCGCGCAACTGGCCCTGCCACGCACCGGCCGCGTGCACACGCACTACGCGCAGGCCGTGGCGGTGACTGGCCGCTTGTCCAGCAACGACCCCAACCTGCAGAACATCCCCATCCGCACCCCGGAAGGCCGCCGCGTGCGCGAGGCTTTCGTGGCCCCCGCAGGCCGCGTGATTGCGAGTGCCGACTACTCCCAGATCGAGCTGCGCATCATGGCCCACCTGAGTGGCGACCACTCGCTGCTGCACGCCTTCCACGCCGGGCTGGACGTGCACCGCGCCACCGCTGCCGAAGTGTTTGGGGTAGAGGTGGATCAGGTCACCAGCGAGCAACGCCGCTACGCCAAGGTCATCAACTTTGGCCTTATCTACGGCATGAGCAGCTTTGGCCTGGCCAAGAACCTGGGCATCGAGACCAAGGCCGCTGCCGCCTACATTGACAAGTACTTCCAGCGCTATCCCGGCGTGAAGCAGTACATGGATGACACCAAGGCCGCCGCCAAGTCCATGGGCTATGTCGAGACCGTATTTGGCCGCCGCCTGTACTTGCCCGAAATCAACTCCCCCAACGGCCCCCGCCGCGCCGGGGCCGAGCGCGCCGCTATCAATGCGCCCATGCAGGGCACGGCGGCAGACTTGATCAAGCTGGCCATGGTGGCTGTGCAGAAGGAGCTGGACGCGCACAAGCCAGATATCAAGATGATCATGCAGGTGCACGACGAACTGGTGTTCGAACTGCCTGAGAGCGAGGTGGACTGGCTCAAGACCCACATCCCGCGCCTGATGGCAGAGGTGGCGGCGCTGAAGGTGCCGTTATTGGCTGAGGTGGGGGTGGGGCCGAACTGGGATAAGGCGCACTGAGCTTGCGCGCAAGTGTGGAAGGCTGGAGCCTTAGTCGTATTGCCAATCGGGCTCCACTACACATAACCTCAGAATCGCGCGGCACTCCCCCCCAACTCTTAACATTCATTAGAAAAGTCATGTCACTGATGCACCTGCCGGAAGCAGCTATCGGTTCTATTGCTGCGGCAGTAATAGGCGCCTTCTTTGCATTCATTGGGTTAGTAATTGCAAAGGAGAGCAAGGTTTCTGAGTTTCGGCAGGCTTGGATTGATGAACTGCGCACCGAAATCGCTCTGGTTATCGCAGCACTTAACAATCTTCGAGGGATTTCTGTTGTCCAGATTCCGTCTCAGCTAGAAGCGTTCAAGCTCACGGAATCTTTCTTTATGGAAGCCAACAAAGCATCATCCGCAATCAAATTGCGTTTGAACCCAAATGAAGAACGTTGCAAAGAAGTGCTTCGGCTGCTGAATAACCTTGAATCGCTGCATATGAAGGGCTTTCCTATCGACATACAGGCCTGTCGGAAGTGTGAGGACGATTTGCTTGCTGCATCGCAATTACTTCTTAAGGCTGAGTGGCGGCGGGTGCGAACTGGAGAGCGTGTATTCAATGTCGCAAAGTGGAGTGGCCTCGCGGTGTCCATTGCGCTTGTCGTTCTTTTACTGTTCAGCGTCGCTAACTCATCGGGCAAAAAAGCCGCGGTGAATGATCCGGTAGACGCAAAAGCTCCATTGCTTGGAGCTTCGGTACCTTTGTCAAGCACTGCTCGTTCGGTTGCGCCGGAAGCTGCCAAGCAATAGGAGTCATTCTGTGAGGACTCGTTGTTGAGTGGTCGCGATTCGTTCGAAACTCAGTATGTTGGGGACTTGATGACGCCATGGAATACGTGAACGCGAACAAAGAAATGGCCATGGGCACTGATCGCAAAATTTAGGTTGGTGCAGAGAGAGTTCGAGTAATTTCAGCATGAGTAACATGACTCCCTTCGCGGTGGCCTTTTGGAAATTGGATGGGACCGCGCGCTCTTTTAACGGACCTACCGGGAACTCTAAATGTCTGATCTCACCCCCTACACGCCCCCAGCCATCTGGCAATGGAACAAAGAAAACGGCGGCCAGTTCGCCAGCATCAACCGGCCCATTGCCGGGGCTACGCACGACAAAGAGCTGCCCGTGGGTAAGCACCCGCTGCAGCTGTATTCGCTGGGCACGCCCAATGGCGTGAAGGTGACCGTGATGCTGGAAGAGCTGCTGGCGCTGGGCCACAACGGGGCGGAGTACGACGCATGGCTGATCCGCATCAACGAGGGTGAGCAGTTTGGCAGCGGCTTCGTGTCTGTGAACCCTAATTCCAAGATCCCCGCGCTGCTGGACCGTACCGACCCGGCCAACCCGGTGCGGGTGTTCGAGTCCGGCGCCATCCTGATGTATCTGGCCGAGAAGTTCGGCAGCGCCTTTTTGCCCAAGGACGGCGCGGCGCGGGCGGAGTGCCTGTCGTGGCTGTTCTGGCAGATGGGCAGTGCGCCGTTTGTGGGCGGCGGGTTTGGGCATTTTTATGCCTATGCGCCAGTGAAGATCGAGTATGCGATTGATCGGTATGCGATGGAGGCCAAGCGCCAGCTGGATGTGCTGAACCAGCGCCTGGCCGTGACCGAATACGTGGCGGGCGATGAGTACACGGTGGCCGACATTGCGATCTGGCCCTGGTACGGCTTGTTGGTGAAAGGGCAGGCCTACAACGCGGGCGAGTTTTTGCAGGTGCACGAATACACGCATGTGGTGCGCTGGGCCGAGCAGGTGGCCAAACGCCCGGCGGTGCAGCGGGGGCGCAAGGTGAACCGGGTGCAGGGCGATCTGGCCAGCCAGTTGCGCGAGCGGCATGACGCCAGCGACTTTGACACCAAGACGCAGGACAAAATCGAGGCGGCGGCAGCGGCAGCTTCTTCCCCCGCACGCTGAGTGTTTTTTTGCAAGGCGTCACCATGATTACTTTGTATGACTGCGCCACGGCGCCCAGCCCGCGCCGTGCGCGCATCCTGCTGGCAGAAAAGGGCGTGGCCCACGACACCGTGCAGGTGGACCTGCGCAATGGCGAACAATTGGGCGAGGCCTATCGCCAGATCAACCCGCAGTGCACGGTGCCCGCGCTGCGCACGGAAGACGGTTTGCTGCTGACCGACAACGCGGCCATTACGGCCTATGTGGAGGCGCGCTACCCGCAGCCCGCACTGCTGGGCGAGACGCCCGCAGAAAAGGCCGAGATTGCGAGCTGGAACTGGCGCATGGAGTTCGAGGGCCTGCAGGCCATTGCCGAGGCGCTGCGCAACAGCGCGCCCGCCATGGCCAACCGGGCATTGCCCGGCGCGGTGGACTACCCGCAAATCCCGGCCCTGGCTGAGCGTGGACTGATGCGTGTGGGGCAGTTCTTTCAGCTGCTCAACGAGCGCCTCGCGGACCGCGAATTCATTGCCACCGACCGCTTCAGCGTGGCCGACATCACGGCGGTGGTGGCGGTGGACTTTGCGCGGGTGGTCAAGCACAAGCCGGGCGAGCAGCACCCGCACTTGCTGCGCTGGCGTGTGGCCATGGCGCTGCGGCCGTCGATGTCGCTTTAGCTGCAAGCGCGTGCGAGGCGCGCGGTTTGAGTGCGCGATTTCGCAATGGGTACATGCAAGGATTGCGCTTGCGGCCCATTCCTTGCATCGTCAGCATATGCGCCTTCGCCACATAGAAGTCTTCAACGCCGTCATGCTCACCGGCAGCGTGAGCGCGGCGGCCCGCCTCATCAACGTCACGCAGCCTGCGGTCAGTCGCATCCTGGCGCATGCTGAATTGCAGCTGGGCTTTCCGTTGTTCCACCGGCTCAAGGGCAAGCTGGTACCCACCACCGAGGCACAGACGCTGTACCCGCACATCGAGCGCCTGTTCACCCAGCTCGATGATGTGCAGCGCCTGGCCAACAGCCTCAAGAGCGACCGGCGTGAGGGTGAGTTGCACATCCTCAGCGTGCTGGCGCTGAGCTACGAGGTGCTGCCGCGTGCGTTGCGTTTTTTCAGGAAAAAGCACCCGGATGTGCAGGTGACCATCGACGCGCTGCACTCGCCCCAGATCGTCTCGGCCCTGGTGCTGCAGGAGGCGGATGTGGGCTTTGTGTTCAGCGCCATCGCCCACCCCGCGCTCACGCAGGAGCATCTGGCCGATGGGCGCATGGTGTGTGTGGCGCCCAAGGGCATGCTGGGTGCTGCGCTGGTGGCGGCCGGTGTGGTGCATCTGGCCGACCTGGCAGACACGCCGGTGGTGCGGCTGGATGTGCGCGACCCCATCGGCACGGTGGTCAACCACGCGTGCCGCGAGGCGGGCGTGGGCCTGCAGACGGCGTTCACGGTGCAGACCTACCATGCGGCGCTGGCGCTGGCCCACCATGGTCACGCGGTGGCACTGGTGGACGCCTGCACGGCGGCATCGGCCGATCGCAGCAAGGTGGATGTACTGGCGCTGGCGCCGCACATTGCCGTGCCCATCAAGTCGCTGCGCACCGTCAACCGTCCCAGCTCACTGCTGGCCAGTGCCATGACGCAATGCATGCGCCAGGCGGTGGCAGAGACGCTGGAAGCGGTGGGCCTGCAGCCCGAGGCGGAATGAACGCGCCACCTGCCGAGGCGGGCGGTGCCTTGTGCGGCTGCGGAGCGTGGGAGTGCGGGAGAGTCAGGCGGGTGCCAGCAGCTCGGCCACCTGCGCCGCCGTGCCAAACGCCAGCGTGAACCCCAAAGAGCCATGGCCTGTGTTGAGCAGCAGGTTATTCGGTGCCCCCACCCAACGGCCCACCATCGGCAGCCCGGTGGGCGTGGCGGGGCGCATGCCGGTCCAGGCATGCAGCTCTCCGCCTTGATGGCATGTCGGAAAAACGGTGCGGGTGGCATCGCACAGGCTCTGGATGCGCGCGGCAGGTATGCGTGCATCGTGCCCCACCAGCTCGGCCATGCCCGCCACCCGCAGGCGATGGCCGATGCGCGCAAACACTACCTTGCGTGCAGCGTCGGTCACATTGACGCGAGGCGCTGCCGATGGTGCAGCGCTGGTATCGAGTGTGATGCTGTAGCCCTTGAGGGGGTACACGGGCAGGCGTAACCCCATTGTCTGCGCCACCTGGTGGCTGCGGCTGCCCAGGGCCAGCACAAACTGCTGCGCCTCGATGGCGCCTGCACTGGTCTGCACCGCAGCAATGCGCGAGCCCTGGCGCACAAAGCCCTGAACTGTGGCACCCAGTGCAAAGCGCACGCCCCGAGCGGCCAGTACGGCCTGCAAGCCTTGGCAGACCATAAGGCAGTCGGCCGCGCATTCGCTGGGGGTATAGATGGCTCCGGCAATGCGCGGCTGGTAGTGCTGCAGTGCGGGCTCGATCTCCACGCAGCGCTGGGCGGACACGGCCTGTTGTTCGCAGCCCCACTGGCGCTGCAGGTCCATCTGGCGTTGCGCAGCGGCCAGGCCGGTGGGGGTGTCGTACAGCACCAGCTTGCCGGTGCGGGAGAAGTCGCAGTCCAGAGCTTCTGCCCGCAGCATGGCCTCGAAGTGGTGGCGGCTCAGGGCGGCCAGCGCCAGTAGCTGCGCGGTGCTGCGTTCAGAGGTTCGCCGGTTGCAGGCGCGCAGAAACTCCAGCCCCCAGCGCCACTGGTGGGTGTCCCACTGCAGGCGCAGCTTGAGCGGTGAGCTGGGCGACAGCAGCAGCCGGGGCAGCTGCCGCCAGATGCTGGCGTCTGCCAGGGGCTGCACATAGCTGTAGCTCAGCTGCGCGCCATTGCCACCGCTGGCGCCCGTGCCGGGCTGCGCCTGGTCGATGACGGTGACCTGCAGGCCGCGCTGTTGAAGTTCATACGCCGTGGCCAGGCCGACGATGCCTGCGCCCAATACACATACCTGCATCGGAGAGAGTGAAACGGTTGGAGGAGATGCCAACGAATGTAGGGGGCGATGCACCTGCTGAACAATGCCAAAGCAGTGCCTTGCCATGCCGGGAAGTTATGCGCATGTCGGCGCCTGACGCGTCCAGCCAAGCATGTGGAGGTGGAGTGGGGGCTGCCGACGCCATGGTTCAAAAAGAGGGCGTGGCGGTCCACGATGGTGCATGGATGTGCACCGAAACAGAGCCATAACTTTTCATCATGGTGGACCCGTGCAAATGAATTGTTCAAGACCGCCGCAAATTTTTACAGTGCCCCTGCGTCCTGTTTTCTCGTCTGTCCGACTGTCTGTTCACCTGATTTTTTGCAAAGGGATTCCCATGAAGCTCTCCGCTGTCACCGCTGCTGTCCTCGTGGTCGCCGGTGTGCTGGCCAGTACCGTGGCCAGTGCCGACACCCTCAAGAAGATTGCCGACACCGGCAAGATCACACTGGCCTACCGCGAGTCGTCCGTGCCCTTCAGCTACCTGGCGGGCCCGGGCAACCCGGTGGGCATGTCGGTGGACATCTCCAACGCTGTCGTCGATGCGGTGAAGAAGCGCCTGAACAACCCCGCCATCAAGGTGGAGCTGCAGGCCGTGACTTCGCAAAACCGCATTCCGCTGCTGACCAACGGCACCGTGGACCTGGAGTGCGGATCGACCACCAACAACACAGCCCGCGGCAAGGATGTGCAATTTGCCATCAACTATTTCTACACCGGCACCCGGCTGCTGACCAAGAAGGCTTCGGGCGTCAAGAACTACGCCGACCTCGCCAAGAAAAAAGTGGCCAGCACCTCGGGCACCACCAACGCGCAGGTGATCCGCAAGTACAACCGCGACAACAACCTGGACATGGACATCGTGCTGGGCAAGGACCACGAGGACTCGCTGCTGCTGGTGGACACCGGCCGTGCAGAGGCCTTTGCCATGGACGACATCCTGCTGTTTGGATTGATGGGCAACACGCGCAACCCGGCCGACTGGGTGGTGGTGGGCGACTCGCTGCAGGTGGAGCCCTATGCGTGCATGCTGCGCAAGGACGACCCGCAGTTCCAGGCGCTGGTCAACGGCGTGATCGGCGGGATGATGAAGTCGGGCGAGTTCGACAAGCTCTACACCAAGTGGTTCATGTCGCCCGTGCCCCCGCGCGGCCAGAACCTCAACCTGCCCATGAGCAAGGAACTGCGCGACAACCTGGTGGCCCAGAGCGACAAGCCTGCGCTGTGATGAGCGTGAGCATGTTGCTGTCCACCCCACACCTCCAGACCCCGCAGGTGGTGGGCATTCTGGGCGGCATGGGGCCTGCTGCAGGTGCTGACTTTGTGCGCCTGTTCGTGCAGGCCTGCACCGACCGCATGGCGGCGCTGGGCATCCCCGTGCACGACCAGGCTTACCCTGAGCATTGGCTGGCACAGGTGCCCATCCCCGATCGCACTGCCGCCCTGCACGACACGCGGCCCGGTGCCCACCAGCCTGCGGACCCGATGCTGCAGGCCACGGGCCGTTTGGCGGCGCTGGGCGCGCGCGTGGTGGCCATTGCCTGCAACACGGCCCATGCCTGGCATGGCCTGCTGCAGCAGCGCTTTCCGCAGTTGGTGGTGCTGCATGGGGTGCAGGAAGTGGCGGCCGACCTGGCGCTGCGCAAGGTGCACGGCGTGGGCCTGCTCGCCACGCAAGGCGCGTACGAGGCGGGCTTGTACCAGCGCGAACTGGAGCACCGCGACATCGACTGCTTTGTGCCCGAACCGCGCGAACGTGACCAGCTGATGCAGGGCATCTATGACGGCGTGAAGGCCGGCAACTACGCACTGGCCCGCCAGCGGTTTGAGGCGGTGTCGCTGGTGTTGCAACAGCGCTATGGGATCTCCACGCTCATCATGGGTTGCACCGAGATTCCGCTGGCGCTGTCGGAGCATTCCCGGTTGGAGGGGCTGACGCTGGTCAACCCGTCTCTGGTGCTGGCGGCCGCCTTGGCGCGGCATGCGTACGGGTCCATGGGTGCGGGAGTGTCACTCACCGCTGCGTCCTCCACCCCACGGGCGTTGGGGTAGCGGCTTCGCGCCATAGCGCTGCAGGCCGGTAGCGCCGCCGCGCCTGCTGGGCCTGATGCAAAGGGCAACGGCCACTTCGACGGTGGCAGTCATCCAGATTGAGGAGAGGTAAGCCATGGGCTTTGGAGCAACCCTACCGAGGCGGGGACTGGTGTGTGCGCTGATCGCCTGTGCCATGGGGCCCATGGCGGGCGCCATGGCGCAGAGCAGTGTTGCGGCAGCCAGCCCATCGTTGCTGCCCAAGGCAGGCGCGTCTGCCACCGTCGCTGCGCTCTCGGCGCAGCCGCCGGGCCGTACGCTGCAGCGGATCCAGGCCTCGGGGGTGGTGGTCATCGGCCACCGCGAGTCCTCTTTGCCCATGTCTTACGTGGCCAATGGGGTGCCCATGGGCTACAGCGTGGATGTGTGCCTGCAGATTGCGCAGGCCATCGGGCGCCATCTGCAGCGGCGGGATTTGCGGGTGGACTACCGGCAGGTCACGTCGGGCAACCGCTTTGAGGCCATCGAGCGCGGCGAGGTGGACCTGGAATGCGGCTCCACCACCAACACGGCCGCGCGCAGGCAGCGGGTGGCTTTCACCATTGCGCACTTCATTGCGTCGTCGCGCATCGTGGTGCAGAGCCAGCGCCCCTACGAGCGCATCGAAGACCTGGACGGTAAGACCGTGGCCTCGACGGTGGGCACCACCAACATCGAGTCGCTGGCGCGCGAGGCCGCCAACAAATCGGTGCGCCTGCGCATCGAGCCCGCCCGGGACCATGCCGAGGGCTTCGGCTGGGTGGTGGGTGGCAAGGTGGACGGCTTCGCGATGGACGATGTGCTGCTCTATGGCCTGCGTGCCAGCCATGCGCGTCCACAAGACCTGAAGGTGATCGGCAAGCCCATGACCATCGAGCCCTATGCGGTGGCGTTTGACCGCAGCGACCCGGCACTCAAGGCCGTGGTCGACGCCGAGCTGCGGCGGCTCATCCAGACGCGGGAGCTGCACCGCCTGTACGACAAGTGGTTCACCCAGCCCATTCCGCCCCACGGCATCAACCTGGGCATGCGCATGTCGCACCTGCTGGTGGATTCGCTGCGGTATCCGTCGGACTATGTGCCCCAGTGACGAGGGCCCAGGCTGTGCGCGTCACCGCCAGGCAGTCGCCACCAGCTGGCTGTAGTGCACTGCCTTGCGGCCCAGCAGCTGTTCGAACACTGCGGGGTCGCCCACGTTGTCGCTGCCCAGCATGGTCAGGGTTTCGGTGCACCAGGGCACGCTGGGCACGGCGTCGCCCAGGCGGGCACTCAACTGGGTGAGCGGGTCGGGCAGACGCATCACATGCGCCTTGCCATGGCCCAGTTGCTGGCGCAGGCTCGCAATGAAGTCGCCCATGGTCAGGGCCTCGGGGCCTGCGCATTCGACGATGCCCTGAGTGGCGATGGCAGGGCCCAGCAGGGCAACGATGGCGGCGGCCAGGTCGTGCACCGACACGGGCTGCACCCGCGCCGTGAGCATGGGGCCGGGGAACAGTGCCACCGGCAGGCGCGCCAGGTTCATGAACAGCGCGCTGCTGTCACCGCCTTTGCCAAACACCACACTGGGGCGCAGGATGGCGGGGTGCAATGCACCTTGTTGGGCCAGCGCCAGCAGGTGCGTGTCTGCCGCGCGTTTGGTGGTGGCGTAGCGGGTGGCGCTGCCTTCAATGCCCAAGGCCGAGATATGCACCACGCGCCGCACGCCCGCCTGGGCGCAAGCGTTAAACAGCGCGACGGGCGTGTGCTGGTGCACGGCATCAATCGGGCGCGCACGGCTGTCGCGCAGCACCCCCACGGCATTGACCACGGCATCGATGCCCGCCAGGCGCGGCAGCCAGGCCTGGGCCGAGGTGTCCCGCGCAAAGTCCATGGGTACCTGCAAGGCGCCGGGTGACCGGTGGCGGGGCGATATGCCGCCGTGCACCTGGTGTCCTGCCCGGGTGAGTGCGGCAGCCACGGTGCGGCCCACAAAACCCGTGGAGCCGGTGAGCAAAATGTTCATCAGCGTTGTCCTGCGAAGAAGGTGAAGCGTGCAAGAAACCGAGGGCCCGGCGCGGACCTGCTCAGGCCGTTGCTACCCCCGCAGGCAACACGGTCACTGCGGAGGCGTGAAGACCTCGAAGCGGTTGCGCCCCCCGTACTTGGCGCGGTACAGGGCTGCGTCGGCCGCGTGCACGAGTGTGTCAGAACTGGTGCCGGGGCGTGGCACCAGGCTGGCAATGCCCATGCTCGCCGTGATGTAGGGCGCCGTGGGGGAGCGGGGGTGGGCCAGGGCCGCCTCGCGCAGGCTGGCCATGCAGCGCTCTGCCACCGTCACGGCCTCGGGCAGGGGCACGTCGGGCAGCAGCAGCACAAACTCCTCGCCGCCGTAGCGTGCGGCCACTTCGTCGGCCCGGCGGATGGTGCCCTGCAGCAGCTGCGCCACGCGGCGCAGGCATTCGTCACCTGCCAGATGGCCGTAGTGGTCGTTGTAGAGCTTGAAGTGGTCGATGTCGATCAGGATCACGGCCAGCGGCAGCTGGTGCCGTCCGCAGCGCATCCATTCGGTGGCCAGCCGGTCGTCAAAGCGCCGGCGGTTGCCAATGCCCGTCACACCGTCGGTGGTGGACAGAAGGGCCAGCTTGGCGTTGGCGGCGGCCAGTTCCTGCTCCTTGCGCACCAGTTGGGTCACGTCGGTGCGCACACCGGCGATGCCGCCCTGGGGGGTGCGCCGCTCGTCGGCCTGCAGCCAGCGGCCCTCGGGCAGGCGCTGCAGCACGGCATGGTTGGCTGCGCGGTGGTCGGCCATGCGCTGGGCGAGCCAGGCCTCTTCGTTGCCAATGGCGTCGGGGTACTGGCCGCGCTCGGCGCCGTAGCGGGCGATCTGTTCAAACGTGCTGCCGGGCACGATCATGGGGGCCGAGATGGGGTACAGGCGCCGGTACTGTGCGTTGCACACCACCAGCTTGTCTTCTGCATCGAACAGGGCAAAGCCTTCTGGCAGTGACTCCACCGCGTCCTGCAGCAGCTGGCGCGCCTGCTGCGCGGCCTGCTGCGCGGCCTCCAGGGCCTGGCGTTGTTCGATGAGATTGGTGATGTCCAGCCGTACGGCCACGACGTAGTTCTCGGGGGTGCGGGTTTCGTAGATGTTGATCCAGCGGCCATCGCTCAGACGCTGCACCAGGGTGGATGTGCTGCTGCCGTGCTCTGACAGGCGCTCTGCGATCCATGCCTCCTCGCGCCCCTTGGCCGAAGGGATCAGGCCGCGCGAGACCGAATAACGCAGGATGTCCACAAAACCCTTGCCCAGGTGGTCCGCATAGTTGATGTACGGATACATGCGGGACAGCTGCTGGTTGTAGAGCACCAGCCGGTCCTGCTCGTCGAAGATCTCGATGCCCACGGGCAGGGCCTCCACCGCGCGCTCCAGCAGCTGGCGCATGCGCTGGCTTTCCTGTCGGGCGGTCTCGACCTTCTGGCGCTGTTCGATCAGGTCGCTGATGTCCAGGCGCACGCACACCGTCATGCCGGACGGGGTGCGGCATTCGTGCATGTGCATCCACGTGCCGTTGGGGTAGTGGCGCACTTCGGGGCCGGGCCGATGGCCCCGGATGGCCAGCTCATGCGCCAGCCAGAGCTCTTCCTGGTCCTTGGCCTCCTCGGGGATGCCGTAGCGCAGGCCCTCGCGCAGCAGTTCCTCATACGTCTTGCCCAGGGACTCAGCCACGGGCAGGTGCGGACGCAGGCGCGCCATCTGGTCATTGCACAGCACCAGCCGGTCTTGCTCGTCATAGATGTCCAGCCCGGCGGGCATGGCATTGACGGCCTCGCGCAGGCTGCGTTCGGCACGTTCGGCGTCGTGCAGGGCCTGCTTGAGGGCGCGTTCCTTGTGCACTGCGTCCGTGATGTCGGCGCGCAGCACCACCATGCCGCCCCCCTCTTGCAGTCGCTCGGTGATGAGCATCCAGCGGTCGCCCTCGACCTCCTGCACCTCGGGCTGACTGGGCGAGCGATGGCGGGCCATGCGGTCGGCCAGCCAGGCATTGGTGTCCTGCCGCGCAGCCACGATGTGGCCGGATTCGGCAGCGCGGCGCAGCACGTCTTCAAAGCGGGTGCCGTAATCGACGGCCATGGTGGTGCCGGGGCCGACTTCCCGGTACCGGGGATTGCACAGCACCAAGCGGTCGTCAGCGTCGTAGATGGCCAGCCCGTCGGGCAGGATGTCCAGCGTGGCGCACAGCTGGTTGGTGGCCCGCTGCGCCGCATCCTGGGCGGCCCTGGCGGTGGCATGCATCGCCAGCAACCTGAGGCTCAGCCACCAGCACAGCACCGCACTGGCCACCAGCGCCAGCCCGGCACCCGCGCTGGCCAGTCGCATGGCCGGGTCCATGCTTTGGCGGGCCAGCGCCCAGGTCAGCAACCCCAAGCCCCCCGCGCCGCAAATCCCGACCACCAGTCGGACCAGCAGCTGTCCGCGCAGGGGGAGTGGTGTGGGATGAGGGGGCATGCGCTCGGGCCGGTGCGGGTGGTCTGCGGGAGGTGGGCGGGTGGATGAAAAAAAGAAAAAAGCAAATGTGGGCGGGCGTGCAGGCGTTTGCGCGGTAGCGGGTTGGTGGCGCATGCCCACGGCGACGGTGCTCGCGGAAAGTCTAGCAGTGCTCCCCGTTTTTCGGTATCCGAAAATGCGGAGGCGGTGCAAACCCCATAGACTCCGGGGCTGGCAGTTTCCACCCCGTGGCCCATCCCCCCTTTTTTTGGAGAAAACCGATGTTCAATGACGACCTCCATGCCGACGCCCAGGCGCTGTTGCCGGGCCGCACCACCGAAGCGGGCGCCACGCGCCGCACTGCGCTGCAGGCGGCGCTGGGCCTGGGCTATGCGGCGGCGGCCGCGCCCATCATGGCGCAGACGGCCATTGCCACGCCGGCAGACGGTCTGACGGTGGGGGAAGTGAGCTTCACGGTCAATGGCTTCAAGGTGCCGGCCTATCGCGCAGCACCGGCTGGCAAGACCGGCCTGCCCGTGGTGCTGGTGATCCAGGAAATTTTTGGCGTGCACGAATACATCGCCGACACCTGCCGCCGCTTTGCCAAGGCGGGTTACCTGGCCATTGCTCCACAGCTGTACGCGCGCCAGGGCGATGCCGCCACCTATACCGACATTGCCAAGCTGATGGCTGAAGTGGTGTCCAAGGTGCCCGACGCCCAGGTGATGGCCGACCTGGACGGCGCAGTGGCATGGGCCGCAGCCAACGGGGGCGATGGCGCCCGGGTGGGGATCACCGGCTTTTGCTGGGGTGGCCGCATCACCTGGCTGTATGCCGCACACGGCCCCGTCAAGGCCGGCGTGGCATGGTACGGGCGGCTGGTGGGGCAGGCGAGCGAGCTCACCCCCAAGCACCCTGTGGACCTGGCGCCCATCCTCAAGGCGCCGGTGCTGGGCCTGTATGGCGAAAAAGACACCGGCATCCCCCTTGACACGGTTGATAAGATGAAAGCGGCCTTGTCCAGTGGCTCGCCACAGGCCAAGGCGTCGGAATTTGTGGTGTACCCCGATGCACCGCATGCCTTCCATGCCGACTACCGCGCCAGCTACCGCAAGGAAGCGGCCGAAGACGGCTGGAAGCGTGCGCTGGCCTGGTTCAAGACGCACGGTGTGGTTTGATGCACAAACCCCCGGCCCACCAGGCCACCCGCAGCCGCCCCACACCCGGGGCGGCTTTTTTCATCTTGCATCGGGCGTGCAGATTCTGAATAAAAAATGAGCCAAGGCTTAAAGATAAAGCGCAATAAGCTATGACTTTGGTAGCAATCATTCTGGCCACACTGGCCGCTGGTATCGGCAGCGTGTGGCTGGCCGCCTTGCTTATGCGGCTGGGCCTGGGTGGGCGGAGCGACAGCGTGGGGCCGCAGCACCTGCTCAGCCTGGCCGCGGGTGCCTTGTTGGCCACGGCCTTCATGCACCTGTTGCCCGAGGCGTTCGAGAGCCAGGCGGGCGCCCACGACCTGTTTGCCACCCTGCTGGTGGGTGTGGTGTTCTTCTTTTTGTTGGACAAGGCCGAACTGTGGCACCACGGGCATGAGCACAGCCACGCAGAGACCGCTGCCCATAGCCATGCTCACCATGCCCACCATGACCATGACCATGGCCATGAAACCGGCCATGACCACGGCCACGCGCACCACCACCACGGCCCGCGCTCGGGAGGCTGGGCGGTGCTCACGGGCGACAGCGTGCATTGTTTTGGCGACGGCATCCTGATCGCCTCGGCCTTCATGGCCGACATCCGCCTGGGCGTGATTGCCGCCGTGTCAGTGTTGGCGCACGAGGTGCCGCACCACATGGGCGACCTGGTGGTGCTGCGCCAGACCAGCCCCAACCGCCGCATGGCGCTGGTGAAGGTGTCGCTGGCGGGGGCCGTGACGGCGCTGGGCGGGGTGGTGGGCTACTTCCTGGTGGGGCAGTTGCAAGACTTTTTGCCGTACTTCCTGGCCGTGGCGTCGAGCAGTTTTGTGTACGTGGCGCTGGCCGACCTGATCCCCCAGCTGCAAAAACGCCTGACCGCGCGCGAAACCGTGTTGCAGATTGCCTGGCTGATTGCCGGCATGGCCGTGGTCACGCTGGTGAGCGGGGCGGCGCACGCGCACTGACGCACTTGACCTGGCTCAAGGCCGTGCCGAACGGTTCTGCCATGCTGGGCCCATGACTGCCCCACACGCCACCCCGATCTCCCTGGGGCTGCTCGCCCAGCCCACGCGTTTCCTTTTCTTCACGGGCAAGGGCGGGGTGGGCAAGACCTCGCTGTCCACGGCTGCGGCCATTGCCCTGGCGGATGCGGGCCGCCAGGTGCTGCTGGTCAGCACCGATGCGGCCTCCAACCTCGATGAAATGCTGGGCGTGCCGCTGTCCAACCAGCCGGTGGCCGTGCCCGGGGTGCCGGGGCTGCACATGCTCAACATCGACCCCGATACCGCCGCCGAGGCCTACCGCCAGCGCGTGCTGGCGCAGCTGGAGGCCACCGCCAGCAGCGATGAGCGCGCGACAGTGCGCGAGCAACTCTCGGGCGCCTGCACCACCGAGATCGCTGCATTTGACGAATTTGCCGCGCTGCTGGCCAGCGAGGGCAATGACACCGGCCATGTGTTCGACCATGTGGTGTTCGACACGGCCCCCACCGGCCACACGCTGCGCCTGCTGAGCCTGCCCAAGGCCTGGACCGGATTCCTGGCGGGCAATGACCGGGGCGCCTCGTGCCTGGGGCCGCACTCGGGCCTCAAGATGCAGGAGGCGCGTTTCAACGCTGCCCTGGCCGCGCTGAGCGACGCGGCCCTGACCACCGTGGTGCTGGTCACCCGCCCCGACCCCCGACCCATGCAAGAGGCCGCGCGCACCGCGCTGGAGCTGCGCGCCCTGGGCCTGGCCAACCAGCGCCTGGTCATCAACGGCGTGTTCCATGCCAGCCAGCCGGGGCAGGACGCGGTGGCCGACGCCATCGAGGTTCTGGGCCGGGAAGCCATGGACCAGATGCCCGATGCGCTGGCGCATTTGCCGCGCGACGAGGTGCCGCTGCGCGCCTTTGACACCGTGGGCCTGCCTGCGCTGCGGGCCTTGCTGGGTGGCGGCGATGTGACGTTGCGCGCGCCCGCTGCCGCAGCGGGTGTGCCGTTGCAGGCGGAGCCGCTCGCAGCCCTGGCCGACGCACTGGCCGCCAAGGGCCACGGCCTCATCATGGTGATGGGCAAGGGCGGTGTGGGCAAGACCACCATCGCCGCGGCGCTGGCTGTGGGCCTGGTGCAGCGTGGGCACAGCGTGCACCTCACCACCACCGACCCGGCGGCCCATGTGCAAAGCCAGCTCGACGGCAGCCTGCCGGGGCTGAGGGTGGGGCGCATCGACCCGCGCGCCGAAACCCAGGCTTACATCGACAAGATCATGGCCACGCGCGGCAAGGTGCTGGACGACGCGGGCCGCGCCCTGCTGCTGGAAGACCTGCAGTCGCCCTGCACGGAGGAAGTGGCCGTGTTCCACGCCTTCAGCCGCGTGGTGAACGAGGCCCGCAGCGCCTTTGTGGTGCTGGACACGGCGCCCACCGGCCACAGCCTGCTGCTGATGGACGCCACCGGCGCCTACCACCGGCAGATGACGCAGCAGTACGAAGGAAGCGCGAATTCCAAGCACATCATCACGCCCTTGATGCGCCTGCAGGACGCGGACATGACCCATGTGGTCATCGTCACGCTGCCCGAGGTCACGCCCGTGAGCCAGGCCGCTGCGCTGCAGGACGACCTGCGCCGCGCCCGCATCGAGCCATGGGCCTGGGTCATCAACAAAAGTGTGGCAGCCACCGGCACCAGCGACCCCTTGCTGCAGGCCCGGCTGGTGGGCGAGCAACAGCAGGCCGCGCGCATCGCCAGCGGCCTGGCGCAGCGTACCTACGTGCTGCCCTGGCTGGCACAGCCGCCTGTGGGCGTAGAGGCGCTGGGGTGGCTGGTGGCCGCACCGCCTGCAGTCACAGGAGACTTGCTATCTCATTGATAGCTGCTCAGACATATGGAACTAGCGCTGGCGGCAAAAATGGCTCAAAAAATATCTGTAGGGGTGTTCCAAGGCCCTCAAAGGCCTGCGCAGCCCTGCTGCTAGCGCGCCAGCTCCTCGCGCACGGCCGCCACCTGCCGCCGCGACACCGCCAGCAGCTCGGTCGATCCCTGCAGCCGCACCGCCCAGCCTTCGCCCTCCTCAGGGTCGTAGTGCTTTTCCAGCGCGCGCACGGCGCGGCGCGCCACCAGCGCATTGCGGTGGATGCGCAGGAAGCGCGGTGCAAACTTGGCTTCCAGCTCGCTCAGCGAGCCGTCCATGATGTAGCTGCGCGTGGTGGTGCGCACGGTCACGTACTTCTGCTCGGCCTTGAAGTACAGCACCTCGGCCAGGGGCAGGCGTTCGGTGCGGCCCCGGTCCTGGATCAGCAAGGTTTCGCCCTCGGGCAGGCTGGGCACGGCGCTGGGCCCTGCGGGGCGGCTGGTGCGTTGCACCTTGGCCAGGGCCTGCTGCAGCCGCTCGCGGCGCACGGGTTTGGTGAGGTAGTCCACGGCGTCCAGCTCGAACGCGCTCACGGCGTGGTCCGCATGGGCTGTCACAAACACCACAGCCGGCGGCTGGGGCAGGGCCTGCAGCGCATGCGCCAGCGCCAGGCCGTCCTGCCCCGGCATGTGGATGTCCAGCAGCACCAGGTCATACGCACGCCCCCCGGTGGGGCCCAGCAGCGCCATGGTCTCGGCGGCGTTGGAGGCCTCGGCCACCGTGCAGCGCTGGATGTCCGAGCAGTCGGACAGCAGGGTGCGCAAGCGGCTGCGCGCCAGGGCTTCGTCGTCAACGATCAGGATGTTCATGGGGTTTGGAGGGGGTAGGTTCGGTGGGCGCGACCACACCACGGCGGGAACTGCCGCGTGGGTCGCCACGCCCGCGTGGGGCCTTGCGCTGGCGGGAGGTGGGCTGGGACGTGGGGTCGGCAGCGGGCAGGGTGATGCGTACCTGGTACAGCCCGTCCTGCACACCGGCGGTGAACTCGCCCTGCACGTCGTGCAGCAAGGCCAGCCGCGCGCGCACGTTGGCCAGTGCGATGCCGTGCCCCCGTGTGCTGGGCTCGTCGTGCCTGCCGGGTTTGCCCTCCTTGGGGGGCAGGGTGTTGGTGATGCGCACCACCACGCGGTTGCCGCGCAGCTCGGTCAGCACGCGCAGCTTGCCGCCCCGGGCGCTGGGCTCCACGCCGTGCTTGACGGCGTTTTCCACCAGCGGCTGCAGCAGCAGCGGGGGCAGGCGCGCGCTGTCGGTGCGCGGGTCCAGGTTCCACTGCACCTGCAGGCGGTTGCCAAAACGCACCTGCTCAATGCCCAGGTAGCGCCGCGCCAGGGTGATCTCCTCGGCCAGCGTGGTGGATTCGCCTTGCTCGATAAGGGCCACGCGGAACAGGTCCGACAGGTCTTCGAGCAGCGACTCGGCCTTGGCCGGCTCCTCACGCACCAGCGCAATGGCGCTGTTGAGTGTGTTGAACAAAAAATGCGGGCGGATGCGCGACTGCAGCTCGGTCAGGCGCGCCGTGGTGGCGGCCGGGGTGCGGCCCCGGGCGCGCAGCACCAGCGCAGCCACCAGCATGGCCGCCAGCAACGCGCCTGTCGCTGCGCTGGCCAGCCAGGGCGGCGATGCCGACAGGCCCACCAGCGCCAGCATGGCGCAGGCATAGGCACCGGCCACGGCCCCCAGCAGCACCCCGGCGGCATATTGCTGCGCGGTGGACAGGCGCTGCAGCACCGTCTTGAGGCTGCAGGCCGTGATCAGCCACACCAGCGTGGCTGGCAGCGCGCCGCCGGTCAGCAGCGCCAGGCTGGCCAGCCATTCGACGGGGCTGCCGGCGCCATACATGGCACCCACGCCCACCACCACCTCCACAAACAGCACGGCCCGCAGCACCACACCGACCTGGCAGGCATCGAACACCAGGGCCCGCCCACGTGGCGGCTGCCCGCCCGGCCCGGCGCCCGCAGCGGCCCGCACGCTGCGCGCAGGCCTGTCTGGCAGGGCGGAATCCGGCGGCGGGGGCTGGGTCGATAAAATTTGGGTGTTTTGCATTGCGGCATCCGGACAGTCCGGGTGTCTGAACCACCGGATTATTGCCCTCCTTATGTCCAAAGCCCAAGCCACCAGCGCCGACTCTGCGCCGTCCCACAACCAGCTCGACACCAAGGCCCAGGCCTGGTCGGCGCTGTTTTCCGAGCCCATGAGCGACCTGGTCAAGCGCTACACCTCCAGCGTTTTCTTCGACAAGCGCCTGTGGCAGGCCGACATTGCAGGCAGCCTGGCGCACGCCGAGATGCTGGCCGCACAGGGCATCATCAGTGCCGAAGACCACGCCTCCATCCAGCGCGGCATGGCCCAGATCACGTCGGAAATCGAGTCCGGCGCCTTCGAGTGGAAGCTGGACCTGGAAGACGTGCACCTGAACATCGAAGCCCGCCTGACGCAGCTGGTGGGCGACGCTGGCAAGCGCCTGCACACCGGCCGCAGCCGCAACGACCAGGTGGCCACCGACGTGCGCCTGTGGCTGCGCGGCGAGATCGATCTGATCGGCGACCTGCTCAAAGAGCTGCAGGTGTCGCTGGTCGATGTGGCCGAGCAGAACGTCGAGGTGATCCTGCCCGGCTTCACCCACCTGCAGGTAGCGCAGCCGGTGAGCTTTGGCCACCACATGCTGGCCTACGTGGAGATGTTCAAGCGCGACGCCGAGCGCATGGCCGACGTGCGCCGTCGCACCAACGTGCTGCCCCTTGGGGCAGCTGCCCTGGCCGGCACCACCTACCCGCTGGACCGCGAGCGCGTGGCCAAGACGCTGGGCATGGTGGATGCGAACGGGTCCCCCGTGGTGTGCCAGAACAGCCTGGACGCCGTGAGCGACCGCGACTTCGCCATCGAATTCACCGCCGCCGCCAGCCTGTGCATGGTGCACGTGAGCCGCCTGTCCGAAGAACTCATCATCTGGATGAGCCAGAACTTCGGCTTCATCAAGATTGCCGACCGTTTCACCACCGGCTCGTCGATCATGCCGCAGAAGAAGAACCCCGACGTGCCGGAACTGGCGCGCGGCAAGACCGGCCGCGTGGTCGGCCACCTGATGGGCCTGATCACGCTGATGAAGGGCCAGCCCCTGGCCTACAACAAAGACAACCAGGAAGACAAAGAACCGCTGTTCGACACCGTGGACACGCTCAAGGACACGCTGCGTATCTTCGCCGAGATGGTCGGCGGCCAGTTGAACCCCGCCACGGGCAAGAAAGAGGGCGGCATCACCGTCAACGCCCAGGCCATGGAGCAGGCCGCACTCAAGGGCTATGCCACGGCCACCGACCTGGCCGACTACCTGGTCAAGAAGGGCCTGCCCTTCCGCGATGCGCACGAGACGGTGGCCCACGCCGTGAAGGCGGCCACCACCCATGCGTGTGACCTGTCAGAGCTGCCCCTGACCGTGCTGCAGGGCTTTCACCCCGCCATCGAGAAGGATGTGTACGAGTGCCTGAGCCTGCGCGGCTCGCTCAACGCCCGCAACACGCTGGGCGGCACGGCCCCGGCGCAGGTGCGTGCCCAGCTGGCGCGCCACCGCGCCCGCCTGGCCTGATCTTTGCACCGCCTGTTGACCCTTTACCCTGGAGCTTTTTCATGACAACTTCTCGCCGCAGCCTGCTGTCCCGCCTTGTGCGCACGGGTGCCTTTGTGGGGGCCGCGTTGGCCGTGGGCCTGGCGTCCGCCCAGCAGGCCAAGCCCATCCGCCTGCTTGTGGGTTTTCCGCCCGGCGGCGGTACGGACGCCATTGCGCGCACGCTGTCCGAGAAGCTCAAGGATGAGCTGGGCCAGCCCGTGGTGGTCGAAAACCGCCCCGGCGCGGGCGGCCAGATTGCCGCGCAGGCACTCAAGGCCTCGGCGCCCGACGGCACCACGCTGTTCCTCACGCACGACCACACCATCTCCATCCTGCCCCAGGTGGTGAAGAACCCCGGCTACGAACCCGCGCGCGACTTTGTGGCGGTGGGCGGTTTTGCCACGTTTGTGAATGCGTTTGCCGTGTCGGGCGGTACGCCGGCCAAGTCGTTCTCCGAGTACGTGCAGTGGGTCAAGACGGCCGGTGGCAGCAAGGGCGCGGTGGGTATTCCTGCGCCAGCTTCCACTCCAGAGTTTCTGGTCAAGCTGGTGGGGCAAAAGTACCAGCTGGACCTGGTCTCGGCACCGTACCGGGGCAGCGCCCCCATGATGGCTGACATGCTGGGTAACCAGATCAGCGCGGGCGTGGCCTCGGTGCAGGACTTCATGGAAAACCACAAGGCCGGCAAGGTGCGCGTGGTGGGCGTGCTGGGCACCAAGCGCCAGGCCTCCATGCCCGATGTGCCCACGTTCGACGAGATGGGTCTCAAGGGCTTTGAAGACCTGCCGTACTACGGCATCTACGCACCCACCGGCACGCCGCAAAAGTTCATCACCGACTTCTCGAACGCGCTGGCCAAGGTGGTGGCCCAGCCCGATGTGCGCGAGCACCTCACCGCCATGGGCCTGACGGTGGGCTACATGTCGCCCCAGCAACTGGCCACGCGCGAGAAGGCCTACACCGAGGCCTGGACGCGCATCATCAAGACCAGCGGGTTTGTGGCGCAGTAAGGGCCGTCGAGCGGGCGGCGGGTCATACACCTGACCGCCGCCCGGATTCGCAGCGCGGGCGGTGCGTCCCCTGAGGGGCCTACGTGAGGCCCTTGCACTGACCGACCTGGATGCCATCCCAGCGGCCAGCCCCAGCGCAGTCGGTGCTGGCCGGTCTGCACAGACCATGGCACCATCCGGCACCCATCCCGGACCTTCTTCATGCCCACCAGCCGCCTTCCTTCGAACTGGATCCATCACCGGTACCTGCCCCTCGCGGTGGGTGTGTGCAGCAGCATGCTGGCCGCCTCGCTGGCCTGGGTGGCCATCGATATCTCACACACCAAGGCGCGGACCGAGATTGCTGCGCAGGCGCAAAGCCACCTGCTGCAGATCCGCGACCGCCTGGACAGGCAATTGCAGAGCACGCTGTCGGTGCCCGAAACGGTGTCCGCCTTCATTGCCGCACAAGGCAGCATGTCGCCCGACATCTTTGCCACCGTGGTGGGCCGCCTGCTGGAGCACCAGCGCAATATCCGCAACCTGGCTCTGGCGCCCGACAACGTCATCAGCGATGTGTACCCGCGCGTGGGCAATGAGCGAGCGATTGGCCTGCGGTACCTGGACAACCCGCAGCAGCGTGGCGCGGTGGAGCGCGCCATCCAGACCCGCCGCACGGTCGTTGCGGGCCCCATTCCTCTGGTGCAAGGGGGGCTGGGCATCATCAGCCGCACGCCGGTGTTTCTGGCGCATCCGCCGGGGCGCGCACCGGTGGGCGGGCCCCGTTACTGGGGCATCGTGTCGCTCACCGTCAATGCCGACACCCTGTTCGCCGATGTGGGCCTGAACTCTGATCAGATGGGCTTTCAGGTGGCGGCACGTGGCCTGGACGCGATGGGCGCGCAGGGCGCGGTGTTCATCGGCCGCCCCCAGTTGTTCGACGAGGAGCCCGCCACGCTCGATGTGCCTTTGCCGGGTGGCGGCAGCTGGATTCTGGGCGCGGTCCCTACCGGCGGCTGGGGAGCGGCAGGCCGCGCACCCGTGCTGGTGGTGATGCTGGCCTATGCGTTTGCGCTGGTGCTGGGGCTGTTGAGCGCACGGCTGGTGCGCGCCCACCAGCAGGTGCTGGCCCTGGCCAGCCACGACCGCCTGACGGGGCTGCCCAACCGGCGCCTGTTTGAAGACCGCTTGTCGCAGGCGGTGCTGACGGCCTACCGTGACCACCGTGCGGGCGCATTGCTGCTGGTGGACCTGGATGGTTTCAAGGCGGTCAATGACAGTCTGGGGCACGGCAGTGGCGATCAGGTGCTGGTGCGTGTGGCGCAGCGTCTGGCCGGGCTGGCCCGTGCCAATGACACCGCCGCCCGCCTGGGCGGCGACGAATTTGCACTGGTGCTGAACGCTGTGGCGTCCCCGGAGGCCGCCATGGAACTGGCCCACAAGGTGCTGGCAGCGCTGGTGGCGCCCATCGGACTTGACAGTGGCCAACACGTGCTGACCGGCGCAAGCGTTGGGGTCGCCTTGTTCCAGGGCCCTGCTGTGGAATCCATGCCCGCGCTCATGGACCGGGCGGACCGGGCGCTGTACACCAGCAAGCGCAGCGGCAAAGGGCTGGCCACATTGGCCGAAGCCCCCGGCGCTGCAGAGTTGCCGCAGGAGACCCCGCCGCCCTTGGCCTGAGAAGCATGTTTTGCATGGAAATTCAAGCAAAAATAGCTGCAGGCGCTAGTACATAAAGCGCTTGCAGCTATATTTTTAGGGGCGTTTGCTGCCACGGGGCCTGTCGTCGTGCAGCCCCGGAACCCGGTCACAGCATGGCCGTGCGCTGTTGCTCGGCGCGCGATGCGCCAATGGCGGTCTCCACGTTCTTGACCTCCTCGGGCGGGGGCAGCACGGCGGGCATGCCCAGGGCCTGAATGGCCAGCTCGCGGCACCAGCCTTTGGTGTGGTACAGGTGGTGGTCCTCGTCTTTTTCCACGGCCTTGTGCGCTACCTTGAGGGTGTGGCCCACATCGCCCGTGGCCACCTTGGCGACCTGGCCCAGCAGTTCCCAGTTGGCGTGGTCCTTGGTCTCCGCGTGCACCACACATTCGCAGGCCACCAGCTGTGCGGCGTCGGGGCTGCCAGACTTTTTGGCCAGCTGCATCGCCTGCACCAAGGAAGTGCCAATGTGCTTGACCACGGCCCGCGTGGGCGACTGCGTATCAGGGTCCAGGCCCAGCGCATCGCAGATGCCGCGCACCACGTTCTGGTGCGCCAGTGTTTCTTCCAGATAACCTTGCCATTCCTTCTTCAGGTCGGGGTTGATGGCGCAGGTGAGGGCGGTGCGGTACACCTGTTCGCCGCCGAGTTCGGTCTCCATCATCTGCAGGACGAGATCGTCGAGTTGATGGCTGTCGTAGTGGCTTTTGGGCATGGGGGCTCCTTGGGGTGGTGGGGTGAACGAAAAGGTGGGGCTTCAGGCCAGGGTGCGCACTTTGGGTTCACGCTCCCACTGGCGGGTCTGGGCGGCGGCGATGAAGCCCTGGGCGTCGGCCGGGTCCACCACGCCTGCATCGGGCTCGATGCCACCGGCCTGCAGGATGGCCCGCGTGCCCTTGCAGGCGGCAATGGCCTTGAGGTGGCCGAACGCGTCGCGGAACCAGTCGACGGCCGCCGCCTCCTTGGCCAGCTGTGCGCCCATGTCGGGCGACAGGATGGAGGCCACGGCGTCAAACACCACCGATGGTGTGCCCGCCAGCTGGCCATCGGCGGGCAGCAGCGTGCCGTCTTTCAGCACGGCACCGCCCACCTTGGGGGCCACGATCTTCACGGTGGCGCCGACTTTCTCCAGCGCCTTGCGCAGGTTGGCCACCGATGCGCCGTTGGAGCCGTCGGCCACCAGAATGCCGATGGAGCGGCCCTGCAGCGTTTGCTTCATTCGGTCGATGATGCGCAGTGCGGGCGACAGGGGCAGGTCCTGCACCGGCTCGGTGGTGGCCGGGGCAGGGGGCAGTGCTGGCAGCCCCAGGCCGTCGGCCACGCGCTGGGCCAGGTCTGCGTCCACATGCAGCAGATGGCCCACCACGGCTTCGCGCACATGGGGTGTGCCGACCTTGGACAGCTCGAACACCAGCGCCGAGGCCATGTGGGCCTGCTCCAGCGGGCTCTGGCTGCGGTAGAACATGCGCGCCTGGCTGTAGTGGTCGGCAAAGCTCTCGGCCCGCACGCGGCCCTTCACGCCATCGTCGGCCTGCGCGAAGTGCCGAAAGCCTTGCGCCAGCGAGGCGCGGGGCGTGTCACCCTGCAGGCTGCTGGGTTCGTAGTTGACGCGGCCCTTGGGCACCTGCATCTGCATGTGGCCGTCGCGCTGCATGTTGTGGAACGGGCACTTGGGGGCATTAATGGGGATCTGCGCAAAGTTGGGCCCGCCCAGGCGGGACAGCTGCGTGTCCAGGTACGAGAACAGGCGGCCCTGCAGCAGGGGGTCGTTGCTGAAGTCGATGCCAGGCGGCACGTTGGCGGGGCAGAACGCCACCTGCTCGGTCTCGGCGAAAAAGTTGTCGGGCCAGCGGTTGAGTACCATGCGGCCGATGGGCTGCAGGGGCACCAGTTCTTCGGGGATGAGCTTGGTGGGGTCGAGATGGTCAAACGGGAAGCGTTCGGCATCCTGTTCAGTGAACAGCTGCACCGACAGCTCCCACTCGGGAAAGTCGCCCGCCTCGATGGCTTCGAACAGGTCGCGCCGGTGGTAGTCGTTGTCGGCCGATTGCAGCTTGACCGCCTCGTCCCACACGGTGGACTGGATGCCCAGCTTGGGCCGCCAGTGGAACTTCACAAACGTGCTCTCGCCCGCTGCATTCAGCAGGCGGAAACTGTGCACGCCAAAGCCTTCCATCATGCGCAGGCTGCGCGGGATGGTGCGGTCGCTCATGGCCCACATGATCATGTGCATGCTTTCGGGCATCAGCGAGACAAAGTCCCAGAAGGTGTCGTGCGCGCTGGCAGCCTGCGGAAAGCCCCGGTCGGGCTCCATCTTCACCGCGTGTACCAGGTCCGGGAATTTCATTGCGTCCTGAATGAAGAACACGGGGATGTTGTTGCCCACCAGGTCCCAGTTGCCTTCGGGCGTGTAGAACTTGACGGCAAAGCCGCGCACGTCGCGCGGTGTGTCCACCGAGCCCGCGCCACCGGCCACGGTGGAAAAGCGGGTGAACACAGGGGTCTGCACCCCTATCTCGGTCAGCACCTTGGCGGTGGTGTACTTTTTGAGCGAGTGCGTGAGTTCAAAAAAGCCATGGGCCGCCGTGCCCCGGGCGTGCACGATGCGCTCGGGAATGCGTTCATGGTCAAAGTGAGTGATCTTCTCGCGCAGGATGAAGTCTTCCAGCAGCGCCGGGCCGCGCGGCCCTGCGCGCAGCGAGTTCTGGTTGTCGGCGACCGGAATGCCCTGCTGCGTGGTCAGTACCGGGTGCTTGCCGCCAGCCTGTTGCTGCAGTTCGCCCGCATTGCCGCGAAAGTTGTCGGACTGGGTGGAAGAGGGCAGGGCAGACGGCGATTTGTGGGCCGCGCTGCGCGAGGTAGGGGGTCGTGCCATGGGCGCTCCTGAGGGTGCGTGGGGTAAAACGAAGCCGTCATCTTTGGGCGCAGAGCCAGGGCAGCGGGTAGGACATGGCCCCATCGGCACGTCGTCATGCACAGGAGATGCCCACGGGCCCGCTCGATACGTAAGTGCTTGCAACACACACCCGCGCGACATGGCACTTTGTTACGCTTGCCGGTTCCTTCGGAGGGGATAGCGTGAACGCAAAAAAATGGATGTTGGCCGCCAGCCTGTCTCTGGTGGCCTGGGGGGCCCAGGCCCTGCAGATCACCAGCTTCTCGCCCCAGGGCGAGGTGGCGCGCGTGCGCCAGGCGGTGGCCAAGTTCGACGCTGCTGCGGTCAATTTTGGCGACCCCAAGGCGCCCGCGCCGCTGAGCCTGAGCTGCAGCGACGCCAGCGTCACCAAGGGCACGGGCCGTTGGACCGGCGAGCGCGAGTGGGTGTTTGACTTCGAGCGCGACCTGCCGCCAGGCGTGCGTTGCACCGCCAGCGTCAAGCCGGGCTTCAAATCGCCCGCTGGCGCAGAACTGACGGGCGCCAAGAGCTATCAGTTCAATAGCGGCGGGCCATTTGTGCAGAACCTCCGCCCCAGCACCTACGAGCAGATCGACGAAGAGCAGTTCTTTGTGCTGTTCCTCAATGGTCCTGCCACCACGGCCAGCGTGCAGAGCAACGTGTGGTGCACGGCCGAGGGCGTGGGCGAGCGCATCCCCGTGCGTTTGATCGAGGGGGCGCAGCGCGCCGAAATCCTCAAGGGCCTGGGCCTGGAGAAAGACGCAGCACGCGAGCCCCTGTCCTTTGCCACGCTGGCCTGCAACCGCCGGTTCACCTCGGGCTCGCGCATGCAGATCGTGTTCGGCAAGGGGGTGGCCACCCCCAGCGGAGTCGCCAACACGGTGGAAAAACGCTTTGACTTCAAGGTGCGCGAGCCGTTCTCGGCCGAGTTCAACTGCGAGCGTGAAAACGCCCAGGCGGCCTGCCTGCCCATCCGGCCGATGATGCTGTCGTTCAATGCGCCCGTGCCGCGCAAGCTGGCCGCAGCCATTCGCCTCAAGTCCGCCAAGGAAACCCTCAAGCCCCAGATCGACGGCGGCGCAGAAGGCGCCCAAGCCGATGCCCTGGTCAACAGCCTGCAGTTCAATGCGCCCCTGGCCGAGAACACCGCCTTCACTATCGAGCTACCCAAGGACTTCAAGGACGCCTCGGGCCGCCCGTTGCGCAATGCGGACAACTTCCCGCTCAAGGTGTCTACCGGCGGCATGCCGCCGCTGGCCAAGTTTGCGGCGGCGCCGTTTGGCATCGTGGAGCGTTTTGCCGAAGGCCCCGCGTCCGACAACCCGCCTGCGCTGCTGCCCGTAACGCTGCGCAACGTGGAGGCTGCCCTGCGTGCGCAGGGCCTGCAGGCGGGCACTGCCACAGCCAGCGCGCCAGCGGGCAAGGTGAGCACGCTCAAGCCCCGCACCGATGCGGACATCATTGCCTGGTTCCGCAAGGTGCAGCGCTACGACAACTATGTGGTGAACCGTAAGCAGGCGCGCCAAGACGTGACCGGCCCCCTGCCCAAGGTGCTGGATGACGACAAGGAGTACGTGCAGTCGCGCATGCTGTCGCTGCTGGCGGGCAAGGGCGGCGTCAAGACGCTGGACCTGCCCAAGCCCGCGAGCAACGACCCGCGTCCGTTCGAGGTGGTGGGCATTCCGCTCACGCCCGGCTTCCATGTGGTGGAGATCGCGTCGCAAAAGCTCGGCGCCTCGCTGCTGGACGACCGCCATGGCGAAGGCCGTACGATGTATGTGCGCACCTCGGCGCTGGTGACCAACCTGGGGGTGCATTTCAAGCTCGGCCGCGAAAACGCCATGGCCTGGGTCACCACGCTGGACAAGGGCCAGCCCGTGCAGGGCGCCACAGTGCGCGTGTCGGACTGCCGGGGCAACGAACTGGCCAACGCCACCACCGATGCCCAGGGCATAGCCCGCATCGAAGGGCTCTCGCCCGAGCCGCCGGGCTGCAATTCCAATTCTGAGGAGGAGGCCGGCCAGTCGTACTTTGTGAGCGCCCGCCAAAAGGGGGTGGATGGCGTGGAAGACATGGCCTTCACTTGGAGCGACTGGCAGCGCGGCATTGAGCCCTGGCGCTTCAATGTGCCCACCAGCCGGTCTCCATCGCCGGACGAGCGCGCCCACACCATCTTGGACCGCACGCTGTTCCGCGCTGGCGAAACCGTGTCCATGAAGCACCTGCTGCGCGCCGAAACGCGCCAGGGCTTTGCCCTGCCAGGGTCGCGTCCCGACACCCTGGTCATCACCCACATGGGCAGCGGCCAGCAGTTCACCCAGCCCCTGGTGTGGCGCGGCACGGCCACGGGCGGGCTCAGTGCGCAAAGCACCTTTGCCATTCCGCCAGCAGCCAAGCTGGGCGTGTACCAGGTCGAGTTTGCGGGCAATGGCACGATGAACGGCAACATTGCGTCCGGCTCGTTCCGGGTGGAGGAGTTCCGGCTGCCTGTGCTGGAGGGGCGCATTGCCCCGGTCGATAAAAAGGCGCTGGTGCGCGTGCGCTCGGTGCCCACCGACGTGCAGATCAACTACGTGGCCGGTGGTGGCGCAGCCAACCTGCCGGTGCGCGTGTCAGCCCTGGTGCGCGGCAAGTCCCTGGAGTTCAGCGACTACGACACCTTCCGCTTCAGCCCGCCCCGCAAGCGCGAGCAGAGCAATGCCAACAGCGACGACGAAGAAGCCTCCGCCAGCCAGGACGCGCGCGTGATTGCCGACAAGCTGCCGCTCACGCTGGACAAGAACGGTGCGGGCAAGGTCACCATCGACAACGTGCCCCAGGCGCGCCAGCCGCAGGAGCTGCTGCTGGAGGCCACCTATGCCGACCCCAATGGCGAGGTGCAGACCCTGCGCAGCACGCAAACGCTGTGGCCCGCCGGTGTGGTCGCGGGCATCAAGACCGAAGGCTGGGTGTCTGCGCGCCAGAAGATTCGCTTCCAGGCGCTGGCGCTGCAGCACAACGGCAAGCCGGCGGCCGACACCTCGCTGCAGGTGCAGGCCGTGGCGCGCATCACCACCACCACGCGCAAGCGCATGGTGGGCGGTTTCTACAGCTACGACAACCAGACCGAAACCAAGGACCTGGGCACGCTGTGCACCGGCAAAAGCGACCCGCGCGGCCTGCTGCTGTGCGAGGCCAAGCTCGACGAGGCGGGCGAGGTGGAACTGGTGGTCACGGCCACGGACAAGGACGGCAACACCAGCGTGGCCGCTTCGTCGGTGTGGGTCACGCGCCAGGGCGAGCTGTGGTTTGGCGGCGAAGACCATGACCGCATCGACCTGCTGGCCGAGAAGAAGAGCTACCAGCCCGGCGAGACCGCCAAGTTCCAGGTGCGCATGCCGTTCCGCTTTGCCACGGCCCTGGTGGCCGTGGAACGTGAGGGCATCATCGACACGCAGGTGGTGCAGCTCAACGGCCAGGACCCCACAGTGAGCCTGAAGGTGCAGCCCGACTGGGGCCCCAATGTCTACGTGAGCGTGCTGGCCTTGCGGGGCCGCCTGCGCGAAGTGCCGTGGTACAGCTTCTTCACCTGGGGCTTCAAGGCGCCGCGCGAGTGGTGGACCTCGTTCTGGTACGAAGGCAAGGAATACCAGGCGCCCACGGCGCTGGTGGATCTGTCCAAGCCCGCCTACCGCCTGGGTGTGGCTGAAATCCGCGTGGGCACACAGGCCCACCAGATTGATGTGAAGGTGCAGGCTGACAAGGAGAGCTACGCCGTGCGCGGCAAGGCCCAGGTCACCATCACCGCCACGCTGCCGGGCGGCAAGCCCGCCGCCAACGCCGAAGTGGCCCTGGCCGCCGTGGACCAGGCGCTGCTGGAGCTGATGCCCAACAACAGCTGGAACCTGCTCGAAGCCATGCTGCAGCGCCGCAGCTGGGGTGTGGAGACATCGACCGCGCAGATGGAAATCATCGGCCGGCGTCACTACGGCAAGAAGGCCGTGCCCGCTGGCGGTGGTGGGGGCAAGTCACCCACGCGCGAGTTGCTGGACACCCTGCTGCTGTGGGAGCCCGCACTCAAGCTCGACGCCAACGGCCAGGCCAAGGTCACCGTGCCGCTCAACGATGCGCTGACCACCTTCAAGATCGTGGCGGTGGCCGATGCGTCCACCGGGCTGTTTGGCACCGGCAGCACCAGCATCCGCGCCACGCAGGACCTGCAGATCATCAGCGGCCTGCCGCCGCTGGTGCGTGAGGACGACCAGTTCCGCGCGCAGATCACGCTGCGCAACACCACCAAGGCCGCCATGAAGGTGGAGGTGGCACCACGCGCCACGTTGCTGGACCTGAAGCCGCAGACCATCGACATCCCGGCCGGAGAGGCGCGTGAGGTGGCCTGGGACGTGACCGCCCCCGCGCAACTGGCGCAAACGCGCGCCGAGGCCATCCTGTGGGAGATCGAAGCCAAGGACCAGGTCAGTGGCGCCCGCGACGCCCTCAAGGCCCGCCAGCGCATCGTGCAGGCGGTGCCGCTCACGGTGCAGCAGGCCACGCTGGTGCAGGTGGACGGTAGCTACAACCTCGATGTGAACCCACCCGCCGACGCATTGCCCGGCCGGGGCGGCCTCAAGATGTCGCTGCAGCCCAAGCTGGCCGAAGGCCTGCCCGGCGTGCGCGACTGGTGGGCGCGCTACCCGTTTGCCTGCCTGGAGCAAAAGACCAGCAAGGCCGTGGGCCTGCGTGATGGCGCGCTGTGGCAGACCGTGGTGGCGCAGTTACCCACCTACCTCGACAGCGATGGCTTGGCCAATTACTTCCCGCCGCGCGACGGCGACGCCAACCGGGGCAGCGACACCCTGACGGCCTATGTGCTGGCCGCCACGCACGAGGCCGCCAGCATCAACCCCGCGTTTGCCTTGCCCGACGAGGCCCGCGCGCCCATGGAGCGTGGCCTGATCGCGTTTGTGGAAGGCCGCATCCAGCGCAACTTCTGGAGCCCGCGCAAGGACCTGGACATGCGCAAGGTGGCCGCGCTCGAAGCGCTGTCGCGCTACGGCAAGGCCCAGGGCCGCATGGTGAGCAGCATCACCATCGCGCCCAACCAGTGGCCCACCCACACGGTGATCGACTGGGTGAATGTATTGAGGCGTGTGGCCGATGTGCCCGAGCGCGACAAGCGCCTGGCCGAGGCGATGCAGATCCTGCGCGGCCGCCTGTCGTACCAGGGCACCAAACTCATCTTCAGCACCGAGCAGGACGACTACTGGTGGTGGCTGATGCAGAACGGCGACGTGAACACCGCCCGCCTGATGCTGGCCGTGATGGACGACCCGGCCTGGAAGGACGACATGGGCCGCCTGGCCAACGGCTTCATCAGCCGCCAGCAGGCGGGCGCCTGGCACACCACCACGGCCAACCTGTGGGGCGGCCTGGCGCTGGAAAAATTCAGCGCCAAGTTCGAGGCCACACCCGTGTCGGGCACCACCAAGGCCAGCATGAGCGGCAACACCGCCAGCGTGGACTGGAGCAAGGTGGACCGCGTGAAGGCATCGGACGCCACCGGCGCTCCCAACCAGATCACCTGGTTTGGCGCGCCCGCATCGCCCGGCAACCTGAAGAACAACGGCATGTTCCTGCCATGGTCTAGTACTGCAGGCAAGACGGGCGGCAAGGAGCAGCTGGCCGTCACGCACCAGGGCCCGGGCAAGCCGTGGCTCACGCTGCAGTCGGTGGCGGCCATCGATCTCAAGGCGCCGTTCGCGGCGGGCTATGCGATCAAGAAGACCATCACCCCGGTGGAGCAGGCCAACAAGTCGCTGCCCGCCGGCCAGTACACACGCGGCGACGTGCTGCGCGTGACGCTGGAGGTCAACGCCACAGCCGACATGACCTGGGTGGCCATCACCGACCCCATCCCCGGCGGCGCCACCATTTTGGGCAGCGGCCTGGGCCGCGACTCCGAGATCGCCACGCAGGGCGAAAAGAAGAGTGGCGCAGGCTGGCCTGCGTTCGAGGAGCGCAGTTTTGAGTCCTTCCGCAGCTACTACGAGTACCTGCCCAAGGGCACCGTCAAGATGGAGTACACCGTGCGCCTGAACAACGCGGGCGACTTTGCGCTGCCACCGAGCCGCGTCGAGGCCATGTATGCGCCCGAGATGTTTGGCGAGTCGCCCAACGCACGGGTGAAGGTGCAGGTGGCCAAATAAGCCGCGACACCCAACGCCCTGACGTCGCCATGCACCGCCACGCCCATCGCCCACGCCAGGCCTGCATGCCATGAGCCTCAGCGTCTTTCTGGAGCTGCGGTTCTGGCTGCTGGTGGGGTTCTCGCTGGTGCTGCCGGTGGGCATTTATGCACTGCTGCTGGTCACCCGGTCGATCTCGCGCTGGGCGGTGCTGGGGTTTGGTGTGGCCCTGGTGCTGATCGCGGGGGGGGATGTGTACCTGCTGCAGTCCATGGCAGCACAGGCCAAGAGCACGCCGTCGCTGGCCGACGATGCGTGGTTCAGTTCCGAGCTGACGATTGCGCTCTACCTGCTGCCGGTGGTGTTCGGCGGTATCGGCGTCAACCTGATCTCGCACGTGCTGCTGCGCCACCTGACCGAGGCGGAGAAGCGGTTTGATCGGGAGCACCCGGATGAGTGAGTGGGCAGTGGCAATCGGTGCATGGTGGCGTCTTCGGTTGCTGGTGCGATCATGTGCAGCCCTTGGCTGGACCCGAATCAGTTGTCAAGGAATCCGTGACAACTGCCGCAGATGGCAAAAAGTACAGCACCCAGCACTCCCCTGCGCGCTGCGGCCAGCTCAGATTTGGGCGTATGCGTAGGGAGAATGGGTAGCGTTGCTGGTTATGAGGCTTGATGGCGTTGCGTGAGAGCTATATACAGGGCCAAATGCTAGAACTCACAAACTCTGACAAACCTCTGAATTGATCTTCACAAAATCATCCCATTCAAATAAATGGGAAAGATTCTGAGAATAATATTCCTCAACCCGGCAGACCAGTGGGCGATCTGTATAGATCAGGCACATATTGTTGGCTTCATCGAAATGCCTGCATATCGAATCACCGCGATCCAACCAAGATGTTTCAGGGCTCCTATCCACCTGTCTGCAACACTTGCCGCAGCCATTGCATGGAAAGGGTCGCCGGGTTGCGTCGGCGCTTGCTGTCACGCGCTCAATGCCTGTTGCTGGATAGTCACCCATTTTTGCAGGCGTTCGCTGGCCAGTCTTTCTGTATCGCTGAAACCTTCGCGCAGCTTGTCCACTTGGGCGTTTAACTGGGCAAAGAATCCATCGATTTCTTGCAGGATATTTTCGCGCATGAATTGCTTGAAGCCATCGGCCAGTTCTTGCGCAAAGTCATCCATTTGTTGCTCTGCCCGCTCACGTGTAAGGCGTTGTTTTTCCATGTGTTCGCGCATTGCTTTTTCTTCAGGGTCGCCGGAGAACATATCGAATACCGCCATCCCCACCGTGACGACGGTGCCAATGTAGGGAACGTATTTGGTCATCACGGTTCCGGCCCATTTTTCCATGGTCTTGGGGCCAATCCCCTTCATGAGTGATGGCAATATTTCCTTGACTGTTTTCAGTGTGCTGACGATGTGCTCCGGCCTGACCATCGAGGCCATTTGCTTGGAAGCCTGTGCCGCCATCTCGGCGGAAATACCTGAGGATTTTTGCGCTCGTGGCATGGGTTGCTCCAAGTCTGGCGCATTTTCTGTTGCCGGAATCTCATTGGCATGGGTGTATGGCCCCACCTGAGGCATGGTCGCCTGCAACTCCTCGATGTCTGCTTGTGCGATGGCGACAACCTCCTGCAGTCGGTTGCTCAGGTGCCTTTGCATCTGTTCGCTGGCCTGCTGCAGGATGCCTTCGATTTTCTGTTGGCAATCTTCCGGGCTGGTGCGCAGGGCACGTTTGGTTTTATCGTAAATCGCTTGCCGTTCCCTCTCGATTTCATTCACCATGTCAGAAGACAGTCGCGATTTATCCCGAACCATTTGACGCAGAAATTTGTCGAATTTTTTCGTGATGTCGGCATCGCCTTTTTGGCTGCCCAGCACTTGCACCTGGGTATTCAAAAATTCCACGAGCTGGTGCTTGAGGCGGTCATATACATCGTCGGGAGAAATACCATCCAGAAAATCCGTGAGCTGGTTTTTAAATGCGAGGTGACCACTCAATTCCACCAATTCGGGCTTGCCCTTCAATTGTCCTTGCAAGGCGCGTTTGGCATTGATTTTGACAATTGGCACTTCCTTGAGGATATTACCCATGCCGCGTTGCGTTGCAATCCGCTGGAGTTGCTCGCGGGTTTGGTCTTTGAGCTTGATGTAATCCTCGTCGCTCAATCCCTTCTTGTCGTTGAACACCATGAACACCTGCTTGTGCGCCGCCAGCAGATCCACCAGCACTTCCAACGTCTTGGATTCTTCAACAGTGCCCAGCGGATCGACCACAAAGATGATCGCATCTGCCTTGAGCATCTGGGCGTTGGTTACGTCTTCATGCGCAATGGGGGCGTCCACACCGGGGGTGTCGAGAATGCTGTATTTGTCCCAGGCGTAAGCAGTTACCTGGTCGGTCAAGGGAATGTCATCCATTGCGGCCTCTTCCCGGCCCAGCAGCACATTGATCAAGGTGCTTTTGCCTGCGTTGTAGACGCCATAAACCATGATGCAGGCATCTGGCTTGCACTTTTTCTCTTCAAATACGTGCTCAACTGGCGCGAAGGGTGTGGCTAATTCTGAATCGATTGCGGCGTAAGCACGGGCCTGTTCGTAGGCGCCTAGCAATTGGGTGGAATTGATTTTCATGATCTTGGATTTCAAAGTGCGAGCTGGGTTTTGTTGAGAATTTTCTGCAACTCTGAATCGAATTGCGCCATTTCGGCAGACAGTTTATTCAAAAGGGTTTTGATGCTGCCCTCAAACTCCTGCCATAGGTTGGTGGAGTTTTTCTGCAACAGTACGTCGAGCGCTTCGCAGTGGGTGTCCAGCAGTTTGCGTCGAATGTCCTGCAAGTTGTCGCCCACGGTGATCTGAACATCGCGGTAGCGAATGCTGGCGCTATCGCCAGTGGCACTCCCCAGCCCGCCTCCCACCATCGAGCCGACAGCCGCTCCAGCAGGTCCTGCGACCAAAAAACCGATTCCTGCACCCAAGAGAGAGCCTATGCCTGCATTGCGCTTTTTGGTGCCCGAGCGTATGCCAGCCTCCACCTGTTCAGTAATGGTGTCGAGCTTGAAATCGGGAATCCGGGTCAACAGGCTGTGCTGGTAGGTGCTTTTGACGCTGGCTTGAAACTCTTTGGTTAAATCATCCGCAATAGCTTGCAGTCGCTCGTTGGTGATTTCCTGGAATTTCTCTCCGAGCTTGCTGTTGAAATTTTTTAATTGGCTGTTAATACGATCCGCATCGTCCCTGCTATTCTCCATGCCGACAAAGAATGTGTCGATGAAACGTTTCAGATCGTTTTGACCCTCGCGGCTGTGCTGAGAGATTTGGTTTTCGAGGCTTTCATCCAATTTCCGCATTACTGGACTGAAGCCGGCAATCAGCTTCTGGTAGGGCTCCAGATCGTTCTCGCAGTTCACCAGAAAATGGTGCAGATTTCTCATGGGGACGCTCTGCTTGATCTTGACACCTTCGGATTGGCAAATGTCTTGCAATGTTGCGCAAAAGGGGCCTATACCGCTGTCTAGAAAGGCTGCCTGGTCATTGGCGTGCTCTTGGGCGTAGCGCGACGAGATGGAGACGATTTCCAGCTTGTTGGAATCTGGGAGCTCCTTTAATTCCCCGCGTACATAGTCTTGCTGTTTAGCGCGCCGTGCAGCGTCTTTCATGACGATGCATTGAATCAAATCACCGCTGTCGTCGACATCTTCCTCAATGTCGTCGCTGCCCGTGAGCAGCAGCAGCGTTCTTTTGTCTTTGTGGATGAGATCTCGGATTTCTGCCAGATCGCTGGCGCGTCCCGGCGCATCCGACTTCATGGTGTAGAGGATCAGGTCGGCATGGTCTAGGTATTCACGGGCCAGGTTGCCATTTTCTTCTTTCAGGGAGTGCAGGCCCGGCGAATCCACCCAAGTCAGACCCGGCAGGCTGAAACTCTGGATGGAACTGGTAGCCTCAGTGGCGCCGACCCGGAATTCACGCTTTTTCTCAGCCTCTTTGGGGCGGTCTCCACCTTCTACCTCCACCTTGGCGTGCGATTGGTACTTGGGGTAGCGCTCTGGTAGCGTCTGGCGTTTGGTGTCGTCCGTGGGGTCGGTATGGCCCCAGGCCATGTAGTTGCCCAGCGAGCTTTTGCCAGACTTGACTTTGCCAGTGACAAAAACCAGCAGCGAATCTTCAAACCCTTGACGGAATTCGACACCTTTTTGACGCCCTGCCACCTTGACGTCCCACTCGCGACTGGTTTGCGTCATGGTTGCCACGAAGTTGTTCAACGGCGCTTGCAGGGGGTTGGCTAGGGGCAAGCTTTTTTGCGCATTCTGCAAATGGCTGGAGATGGCCTGCACCAGTTTGGCGCGCGAGGCGTCGAATCCCTGTTCTAACGCCTGGGCATTTTTCAGTGAGCTGGTGAATTGCGATTCCAGCGCGCCGAACGATGCCAGCAGTGCCTCCCGGGTGATGGATTTTTCTGTCATGGTGAGATTTTTTTATGTGTGGGTTGATGCAGTTTCGTTCCCCAGCTTCTGGAGCTGGGTCTTGATTTTTTTCAGTGTTTCGATGCTGTCATCGATGCGTTCAACCCGTTCTTCCTTTTTTCTCAATGCCGCTCCGTATTGAAATGCTGGTTTGTATAGTTCAGAAAATATGGCTAGGTTTTCAATGGTTTTTTGGTGCGATGCCCTCTTGGTGAGAATCGTCTCTAGGCTGTCAATGGTGGCGAGGAGATCGGCGTCTCTTACGGATGCCTCTTCCATATCAAATTGCATGCTGCGTTTTTTCAAGTCGAAATCCAGCGCAAAGGCGTCGCGCGAGCTGACTTTTACGAAGTCAGAAGGCAGCGCCTGCGCCAGGTTTTTGCCAAATACTTGACCTTCTTTCTGAAAGTCTTCGTGCGCGGCCTCCTGCTTTTGCGTGCGCTCACGCTCTTTGCGCTCTTTGTCTGCGGCCTCCTTGCGGCGACGCTCTGCGTCATCGCTGTCGCTAGAACTGCCTGAATTGCTGGATTTGTCGTCGTCGCTGAGGGCGTAGGCGGCAACTGCTGCGGCTGCGGCTGCGACAAGGCCACCAATCAGAAAAGGAATTGGCATAAGAGTCTCCTTAAATCTTCTTGAAATTGGATGCGCTCTCGCTCAGGAAAGCCTGTAACTGCTCCATCTGCGCATTGAAATGGCAGAACTGTTCGCTGATGTCTTGCTGTATGGCGGCTTTCTCATCGCGCAGTTCTTGCGTCAGGGTGTCTATTTCGACCAACAGCGTCTCGATACTCGTGGCCAGTTTGTTCTGACGTGCCTGGCGGATTTTGGGGGATGTTTTTTTCAGGTGTTGCGCCAGTGCGTCGATATGACTAGCCTGAATCAGTCCATCTTTTTGTTGGCTGATACCTGTTTTATAGCGGGTGTTTGATACCTGAAAGGTGGTGAAGACGGTACCCAACTTCTCTTGGCACTGTTTCTGAATTTCCTTGTCGATGGCATCTATTTTGGATTCGGGCTCTTTGTCGATCTTGCTGATGACGATGACGACGCTGTTCTTGGCAGATTTTCCGAAGCTATCTTTCAATTGACGCAGAAAAGCCAGTTCACGCGGATCCAGTTCACCCTGTGGTTGATGAACGAAAAGCACGATATCGGCCTCAGCGATGCCTTGCTGCGCAATGGCATCGTCTTGGGCGTTGGCATCCAGACCTGGAGTGTCCAGGTAAATGTATTGCTCGGTTTCCAGCGTTTTGTTGGCGGTGGTTTCACGCTGATCGGCAGTTTTGAAATATTCCTGATCAATTTGCTGGGTGAGCATGTTGAGCAAATAACTTTTGCCCGCATTCATGAGCCCGCAGACTGCAATGACCGGTTTACTGGGCGTTGAATGCGCAACCAGCGCAATACTCGCTGAGCGGTTTTTAATGTCGAGAATTTTTTTCATGAACTATTTAGGCAGAGGTTCAGGTTTTCTACAAAGAATTTCTTTGAACTCTTGAAACTCTTGGCTCAGCGTTTTCTTGTCATTTCGATCAGCACACAGGCGGCTGACCACAAAATCCTGGGTATGGGGAAAGGTTGATGGGCGGGTTCGACGGCCGTGCCGTCACAAACAGTGCACCCCGCTGCCCAAACAACGTCCGAATTCCCGGGAATCCATTGCGTGCTCCCGCATTTCGCGCACCGAAGGCGCATGGGGCCGGTGGGAACTGGCATTTATTTCCTCCTTTTCTCGGTTTTGGTGTGTATCACTATTGATCCGACGCGGTTTATTCCAGAGTATCGAAAGCGATGTCCCTCAGCTTGCCCTGGCTTGGGCTACCTCAGCCCGAAGGGGCTCATGAATAAATTCCGCCGGATCAATAGCGCTGCCGCGCAGTGGTCTTGGTACCGACCAGCAGGCATTGCTTCATGCCATCGAACTCTTCCTGCGTCAGGGCGCCCTGCTGATATAGCGTGAAGAGTTCGCGCAGCACCTCTATGCTGTGTTGGAGGGGCGAAGAAGCCTCGGTAGCTTTCACCGTGACCGGGGATTGCGAGTTGGGTGAGGATGGCGCCGCTGGTGCGCTGTCGTTTGCCCCTTCGGTCAGCCGCGAGATCCCGTGCTGAATAACCTGCACCCCTGCCGAAATCCCATACAGCACACAGCCAATGGCGAACAGCCCCAGCAGAAAAAGAATGAATTGGCCCATGGTGCTTGCTCCTTGTTCGGTTCAGTCAATCAATGTGTGAATGGGGTTGGTTCGGCTCAGTCGCCCCACTTAGCCATCGCCTGCCGTAGCCCCTCCACCAGCGCTGCATGCCACTCCACTGGCTTGACGATCCGCACATTCGGCAGCCAAAACCGCACGACCGGCAGCAACTGATTCACATGGTTGATATGGGTTGTCACCAGCAGCGAGCCATCGGCATCTGCCCGGTGCTGCTGCTGGGGCAGCAACTGGCGACGGGCGAAGTAGTGGGCGGCCTCGGGCGCCACGCGCAGCAGCACTTCGGTGGTGCTTTCGGTAAACCACACGTCGTCCTTGGTGTTGATGTAGTCCAGGTGCTTAGGCTTGGGTGCAAAGCGGCTGGTTTCATTGACCTGTAGCGCTTCGATCAGCGCCACGCTGAAGTTTTTGAGCCGTCCGGCTTCTTCAGCGGCCAGGTACCACACACCGTTCTTGTGGATGAGCCGGTACGGTTGAGCGTGGCGCGGCGTGCCCTTGTAAGTAAAGTGGCATTCGCGGTGCTGCTCCACGGCAGTTTGCAGTTGGGCGAATGCCGGGCCTTGCGCGCGCAGGTCTTCGTGCGGTATGGGTTGCACATGCGTGGCACGGCGGGGTTCGGGGGTATCGAGCTGTTCCAGCAGGTACGGCAGGCTGCGGTCTGGAAACAGTTGCGCGGTGCCCGCCATGCGGGTGTAGTCGTGCAGGTGCCGGGCCGGGATGGTGCTGCGTTGTTGAGGGACCAGCTGCCAGCGCCCGTCGGCAGTGTGTTCAACGATGCCGTGCAGGCGGTCAGACAGGTCGCGCTCGATGGTGCGCACGCTGACCTTGTATTTCTCGGCGAGCCAGCGCTTGTCGATGTCATCGCCTTGGTGCAGTAGCGCCAGAATTTTTGACAAGCGCAGGGCGAGTTTGGTGACCGTGGGGCCTCTGGTGGATTTTGGCTTTGACTCAGGCAGTGGCTTGGCGGCGGGCATGTATTTGGGCTGGGCGGTAGTGTTGCGACAGAAGGCTGGTTGCAGGGCGCGACACGCTGTGTCGCGGCGCGAGGTGAATCTTTCTGTCGGTATTTGTAACGCAATGCGTCTTTGCATTCTGCCCGCATATTTTTGAAAGTCACGACACGCTTGCGCATGCGTGAAAAGAGCAGGGATGGAGTCATTCCGATGCGCGTGCAGTTGAAGTGTTGACGAACATGGTGCGGCACGCATCGGAGCAAAAGTGTCGGAAGGATTTTTCAAAAATTAGCCTGTAGCACTTTCTGGATAAGCGCTGGTAGCTATGCTTTTTGGGTATTTCAGTTTCGTACAGATATCTCATGCACCTGCCCCTGGCGCAGCACGAAACGATGCAGCTGCATGTGGGCGCGCCGTTGTTCCTCCTCGGGTTCGAACGGGCCGCGTGAGCCATTCATCGTGACGATTGGTTCGTGCGAGCCGCCGTGGCCTTCGTCAATTGCGACGGTGGCGATGTTGGTGCAGGTGCCGAACTCCGGTGTCACCCCGATGCCCTGGGGCGACAGGGTTGCGAAGCGGTAGAGCGCGGGGCACGCGGTGCCTCCGGTGTCCTGCAACAGCACGATGTCCTGCCCCTCCAGCTCGAAGTGCGCCACGATGTGGAGGGCCGAATTGCCTTGTACTGGTTCAGCTGCGGCTGGCGACGGGACGGGCGTGGATGCCTGTGTCTGGGGCGGCGTGCGTCCTAGCAGAGCGAGCAGCTTTCCGCGTACTTGGCTCCACCAACCTTGCCACCATGCTCTGACGTGCTCCAGCAGTGTGAGCGGGGCATTGTTGGGTACCGGGCTGGCTTGTGGTGCAGGCCCGGCGGTTTGGGGCTGGCTGGCCAGCACGGGGCGGTCATTGAACAGCAGCAGGTGTTCTTCAGTAATGGCAAGTTGCCCGTGGCGGGTGCTGAGTTGGCGCTCGCTCATGGGCAGGCTGGGCTGCATGTAGGCGTTAGTCGCCTGCGTGATGAGCCACCAGCCGGAAGGTTGGATGCTAAATGGCAGTTGTCCGGTCAGGCTTTCAGGCGGCTCAACGCTGCTGGCGCCTTCGGCGACGCAGTGCAAACCGGGCAGGCAGTGGGCAAGGATGGCCTTCCCGGCTTGAGAGGCGTTGGCGAAGACTTGGCCGATCAGGTCGCCCGATTCGGGGCTTACGGCCCACAGCACAGAGTGGACTGGGCCGCGTTCGAGCGTGCCTTCCAGCGTTTCAGCCCGAGCACTGGGGCACCCCAAGGCCAGGGCCAGCGCCGCAACCTGTGGAATGAAGGGATGGAGAAGTTTCATGGGTTCAGCTTTCCAGGAGTGCGCCGAGCAGAAAGATCAGCACGGTACCGATCAGCCCTGTGGAGGCGAACACGGTGCCAAGCACACCGAAAAGCTTGCTGCGCCCCGCTTGCACCAGGGCGGCGATTCCAAGTCCCAGTGCCAGGACGTGGGCCAGTGCCGTCAGCGCCAGTAAGAGACCCACCAGGACGGCTCCGGCGGATTCCTCGTCCATGCCGCCGGGTTGGGATTCGATGACGCCCGCAATGCCGAGAAGAACGACCAGCGCAGCGCCCGCCGCCAGGCTGATGATGAAAGATGCGATGCCCAGCCCCGAATGGGGCCGAGTGGGGATGACGTTGTAGTGCATGGTGGCCCCGGCTTACCAGAAGAAGGCGAAGGGGCCGGGCCGCGCGGCCTGATAAGCGAGTACCTTGGCGTCGAACTCGACATCGCTCATCCAGATGTAGCGGATGCTTTCCACCACGATGAACGCGAAGGCGGCAAAGTACAGCAAGCCGCCCAGCGGTGGCACCAGCGCGAACAAGATGCCGATGACCATGGGCACGCCCAGCAGTTGCACCAGCCCCCAACCCCAAGCACCCATGTAGAAGCGGTGTGCACCGAAGAAGCCCAAGAACAGGGCGAGCAAAGTGACCACGGGTTTACGCTTCGGCCGCAGTGCTAGCGGCGGGCCGGACGGTGGCGCGGGAATGGGGGCCGCTGGAGCAGCGGTTGGCATGGGGTCGGGCAGGGCAAGTTGCACCTGGCGCGGACGGTTTTCGGAGTCAAGCATGAAGCTCACGGCCATGCCACGGTCCGGCGGCACGACGTCCTGCCAGTCGCTGATGTGAAAGAGAATACGCCGCCCGTCTTCTGTGACGATTGCGCCTGCTTCCTTTTGTTCGTTGAAAACAAGAATCTGTCCTCTCATGCTGCGTCCTTTGGGATTGGTATTTGTTTTGGCTTTCGGGCTCTGTCCAGCAAGCGCAAGCAGCTCCTATTTTTGATAGTCGATGCTTGTTGATGTCGCTGTGAACGAGACTTTAAAAAGCCGGTGCGACAGGGTGTGTCGATGCGTGGCTGCGTTGCGTCGAAATGCCCCGGTGAACACAGGGGGCCATGAGCCACCGCACACCTCCGCGCATTGAGCCCCTTGGCGTCTGCTACAAACCGGAGTGGCCTTTCTTCATTCCTCATTCGTTTTATGTAGTCGTGCACGGGCCATCGTCCTGGCGCTGGCAGCTTGCGCGCCTGCGGCCTGGGCGCTGCCAGTCTTCGACGAAGTGCGCGCCGACTTCCGCCCCTCCGACACCCTCATCCTCTCCCGCGAAGGCGAGGTACTGCAGCGCCTGCGCACCGATGCCACCGTGCGACGCGGCCAGTGGGTGCCTTTGGCGGAGGTGTCGCCCGCCCTGCGCACGGCCCTGGTGCTCAGCGAGGACAAGCGCTTTTTTGAGCACAGCGGCGTGGACTGGCGCGCCGCATCGGCCGCTGCCTGGGGCAACCTGTGGAACCAGCGCACGCGGGGGGCCAGCACCATCACCATGCAGCTGGCGGGTTTGCTCGACGGCGACTGGCGCCAGGGCCCTGGCGGGCGCACCGTGGTGCAAAAGCTGGGGCAGACGGTGGCCGCCCAGGTGCTGGACCGGCGCTGGCGCAAGGACCAGATCCTGGAGGCGTACCTCAACCTGGTGCCGTTTCGCAGCGAGCTGGTGGGCATCGATGCCCTGAGCCGCACTCTGTTTGACAAGGCGGCCCACGGCCTGGACGACCGCGAAGCCGCGGTGGCAGCGGCCCTGGTGCGCGCACCCAACGCAAGGCCTGCGCTGGTGGCACAGCGTGCCTGCGGCGTGCTGCGCGACATGCAGCAACGCCCCTCCACCCCCGCCTCGCCCGCTGCACCGGCGGTGCGCGTGGACTGCGACGCGCTGGACCTGTTCACCACGGCCGCATTACAACGCCGCGCTTTTGATGCCAGCGAGGGTGTGGCGCCGCACTTTGCACGCTACCTTCTGCGCCAGCGGGACAAGGACAGCGCTGTGCCCGAGCGGGTGGCCACCACCCTGCGCGCGCCGTTGCAGCGTTTTGCGATGCAGAGCCTGCAGCAGCACCTGCGCGAGTTGCGCGGGCGCCATGTGGAAGACGGCGCGGTACTGGTGCTGGACAACGCCACGGGCGCGGTGCTGGCCTGGGTGGGGTCATCCGGCCAGCTCAGCCAGGCCAGCGAGGTCGACGGGGTGCTGGCGTTGCGCCAGCCGGGCTCCACGCTCAAGCCGTTCTTGTACGCCCAGGCGATTGCCGAACGGCGGCTCACGGCGGCCTCGCTGGTGGAGGACTCGCCCGCGCAGATCACCACGGCGGGGGGGCTCTACATTCCGCAAAACTACGACCGCCAGTTCAAGGGCTGGGTGTCGGTGCGCACGGCACTGGCGGCGTCGCTCAACGTGCCCGCCGTGCGCACGCTGGTCATGGTCACGCCCGATGCGTTCCACCGGCAGCTCGGGGCCATGGGATTGCCGCTGCGTGAAAGTGGTGACTACTTTGGCTACAGCCTGGCACTGGGCAGCCCCGAGGTACCGCTGCTGCACCTGACCAATGCCTACCGCACGCTCGCCAACGGTGGGCGGGCGAGTCCTGTTGCAGTCACGCTCGCCAACGGCGGGCGTGCCAGTCCTGTTGCAGCCACGCTTGCCAATGGCGGGCGGGTGAGCGCCGCGGCCCCGGCCATCGACCCACGCGCTGCCTACATCGCGGGTGACATCCTGTCCGACGGCAATGCACGCGCCCGCACCTTTGGCACCGACAGCGTGTTGGCCACCCGCTTCTGGACGGCGGTGAAAACCGGCACCAGCAAGGACATGCGCGACAACTGGGCGGTGGGCTGGTCCGAGCGCTACACGGTGGGTGTGTGGGTGGGCAATGCCAGTGGCGCGGCCATGCACGAAGTCAGCGGCACCAGTGGTGCGGCGCCCATCTGGGCAGCGGTGATGGGCTTTCTGCACGCCCGCGAGCCCAGCCGGGCGCCCAAGGCCCCTGGGGGCCTGGTCAGGGCGGCTGTGCGGTTTGGTCCGGGCCAGCCGCCCTCTGCAGGCGTCCCCCAGCCACTGGAAGCTGCGCGCGACGAATGGTTTGTGCCTGGCACGCAGCAGTCTTTGTTTGCTATTGATTCAATAGCTTCCGAGCCATATTCCACTAGCGCATCTGGCCAAAATGTCTCCAAAAGCGCTGCCTCGACCCCTACGGCGCCTCCTGCAGGTGCCTCTGCCCGCATCACCGCCCCGGCATCCGGCACGGTGATCGCGCTGGACCCGGACATCCCGCCGATGCGACAGCGCCTTCAGTTCACCGCCACGGGCGATGCAGTGCAGTGGCGGCTGGACGGCAAAACCCTGGGCCGGGGGCCTCGGGTGGCCTGGATGCCGTGGCCTGGGCGGCATGTCGTGCAGATCACGGATGCCCAGGGCAAGGTGCTGGACGAAGTCCGGCTGGAGGTGCGTGGTGCCGGTGTGGTGGCAGCGCCCACCCGGGCAGGTGCGCATTGACGCTGACAAATCCGAGGAATACGGTGTGAATTCGGGCCAAGTCCCGGTTAAGGCGACTGTTTAAAATAGTTACAAACTATCCCTATGCCCTCGCTTCGCCAGTTTTTCTCTCACCGCCTGATCTGGCTGGCTTTGCTGGTGGCTTTGGGTATTGGGGCATTGTTCGCCCGCACCATCTGGACCATTCGCGACGACGAGTGGAACTACGCGGTGCAAACCAACGCCAACCTGGCCCGCACCCTGGAGCAGGGCCTGGCCTGGTCGCTGGACTCGTTCGATAAATCCCTGGAAGGCGTGGCCCGCGAGGTGTCGCGCCCGGAGGTGTGGGCGTTGCCCCCCGACCTGCGCTCGCGGGTGGTGTTTGACAACTCGCTGCGCGCGCGCGGCGCGGGTGATGTGCTGGTGCTGGACGCGCAGGGCAACGTCATCCTGGACTCGGGCGCCAATGCCCCCCGCCGGGTCAACTTTGCCGACCGCGACTACTTTCTGGCTTTTCGCGACCGGGGCGAACAAGGGCTGTTCTTCGGCAAGCCTGTGCCTTCGCGGGTGACGGGCCTGAACATCCTGCCCATCTCGCGGGGCTACTACAACGCAGACGGCAGCTTTGCCGGGGTAGTGGTGGGCGCGATCCGCCTGAGCTACTTCAACGAACTGTTTGGCTCTCTGGACCTTGGCCCGAACAGCGGCATCAACCTGTTCAGGCAGGACGGGGTGGTGATCTCCCGCTTTCCGTACGGTGATTCGGACGTGGGCAAAACGATTGCCGGCTCCCCCAACCTGTTGCGCTTCCAGACCGAGGGCGCGGGTTCTTTTGTGGGCAAGGCGGCGCTCGACGGCGTGGAGCGCCTCTACTCCTTCCGGCCTGTGGGCAACTACCCGCTGATCCTGAACGTGGCGCAGTCCACCGACACCATCCTGGCCAAGTGGAGCCGCAGTGCCTGGGTGCTGGGTGGCTTTGCCGTGCTGCTGATGCTGGGGAGCCTGGGGCTGGCCCTGATGTTTGTGCGCGAGCTGCTGCTGCGCCAGAAGGTGTCCGCGCGCCTGGCCGAGGCCGAACACGACCTGCGCACGACGCTCGACAACGTGCCCTCGATGATTGCCTACTGGGATGCCAGCATGCACAACCGCTTTGCCAACCGTGCGGCGCTGGAGGAGTTCGGCACCTACCCGGCACCGGTACGGGGCCGCCATATCAGCGAGCTGCTCAGCGAGGCCCGCTATGCGGCCAGCAAGCCCAATTACGACTTGGCGTTGGCAGGAATGCCACAGCGCTTTGAACGGACGGACGAGGACGCACGGGGCCAGCCGCGTCACAGCATCGTCTCGTACCTGCCTGACACCGATGCGCGCGGCGTGGTCACCGGGCTCTTTGTGCAAGTGACGGACATCACCGAGCGCAAGCGCATGGAGAACGAGCTGTTCGACGAGAAAGAGCGCGTGCGCCTCACCTTGCAATCCATCGGCGATGCCGTGGTCTGCTCGGATGCCAAAGGCATGGTGACCTACCTCAACCCCGTGGCCGAGCGCCTCACGGGCTGGCAGGCGTTTGATGCGGCCGGGCATAACGCAGACGAAGTGGTCAGCCTGCGTTGCCCCGACAACGACGAACCTTTGCCCAACACCTTGCGCACCGCGATTCAGCAAGGCGCGGCCACAGAGCCCGTGCGGGGCGTGCTGGTACACCGCACCAGCGGCCAGCGCTTCCAGGTGGAGGAGACGGCCAGTGCCATCACCGACCGCCATGGCGCAGTGACCGGCGCGGTGGCGGTGCTGCGCGATGTGACCGAGGCCGTGGCCATGGCCGAGCGCATGTCCCACCTCGCGCAATATGACGCGCTCACCGACCTGCCCAACCGCGTGCTGCTGCAGGACCGCGCCCATCTGGCCATGGCCCAGGCGCGGCGTGACGGCAAGTCTCTGGCGGTGATGTATCTGGACCTCGATGGCTTCAAGGAAGTCAACGACCGCCTGGGCCACGATGTGGGCGATGTCCTGCTGGTGCAGTTTGCCCAGCGCCTGCAGGCAGCGGTGCGTGCGTCCGACACGGTGTGCCGGCAGGGGGGCGATGAGTTTGTGGTGCTGCTGCCGGGGCTGGATGGGGTGGAGCCTGCCTGCCTGGTGGCGCGCAAGATCCTGGCGGCCTGCGACGCAGCGTTTGATCTGGCTGGGCAGCCGGTGCGGGTGGGCGTGAGCGGCGGCATTGCGCTGTTCCCGCAGCACGGCAGCACGTTCGATGAGCTGTCGCGCCATGCTGACGGCGCCATGTATGCGGCGGGCGCATGCGCTTTATGCTGTACCAGGGCCCGGATTCCGATCCCGAGGTGGTGTTGCCCGAGCCCTCTCCAGTGGCCGCGGCCCAGTAGTCCGCCTGCTGGTGTCGGGCGTCCGGGTGGCATGGCGCTGTCCGTCGCTGGAAATTTGTTGCAAGCCGTCGAAAAAATTTTGATGGCTGGCCCCCGCGCCACCGCCTACCATTCGGCGCATTCCCCATCCTGGAGAGCCTGCGTGCCCAATCTGTCCAAAATCACCTGCATCGAAGACCTGCGTGTCATTGCCCAGCGCCGCGTGCCGCGCATGTTCTATGACTACGCCGATTCGGGCTCGTACACCGAGGGCACCTACCGCGCCAACGAGAGCGACTTCCAGCGCATCAAGCTGCGCCAGCGCGTGGCCGTGAACATGGAAGGCCGCACGACCCGCACCACCATGGTGGGGCAGGACGTGGCCATGCCCGTGGCCATTGCACCCACCGGCCTCACCGGCATGCAACATGCCGACGGCGAGATCCTGGGGGCCAAGGCGGCCAAGGCGTTTGGCATCCCGTTCACCCTCTCGACCATGAGCATCTGCTCCATCGAAGACGTGGCCGAACACACGGGCCGCCACCCGTTCTGGTTCCAGGTGTATGTGATGCGGGACCGCGACTTCATCGAACGCCTGATCGACCGCGCCAAGGCGGCCAACTGCTCGGCGCTGCAGCTCACGCTCGATCTGCAGATCCTGGGCCAGCGCCACAAGGACATCAAGAACGGCCTCTCGGCCCCGCCCAAGCCCACCATCGCCAACCTCATCAACCTGGCCACCAAGCCGCGCTGGTGCATGGGCATGCTGGGCACAAAACGCCGCAGCTTCGGCAACATCGTGGGCCACGCCAAGGGTGTGGGCGACCTGTCGTCGCTGTCGTCGTGGACGGCCGAGCAGTTCGACCCGCAGCTCAACTGGGGCGATGTGGAGTGGATCAAGAAGCGCTGGGGCGGCAAGCTGATCCTCAAAGGCATCATGGACGCTGAAGATGCGCGTCTGGCCGTCAACAGCGGTGCCGACGCACTGATCGTCAGCAACCACGGTGGGCGCCAGCTCGATGGCGCGCCATCCTCCATTGCCGCACTGCCAGGCATTGCCGCAGCAGCGGGCAAGGACATCGAGGTGTGGATGGACGGCGGCATCCGCAGCGGGCAGGATGTGCTCAAAGCCCGCGCTTTGGGCGCGCAGGGCACGCTGATTGGCCGCAGCTTCTTGTACGGCCTGGGGGCCTACGGCGAGGCGGGCGTGACGCGTGCGCTACAGATCATCCAGAAAGAGCTGGACATCACCATGGCGTTCTGTGGCCATACCAACATCAACAACGTCGATTCGTCGATCCTGCTGCCCGGTACCTTTCCCACGGCCTGAGCGGCTGAAAGCCCTTTACCGGGCGGCCGTCGCCGGCGCCGGCAGGCGTTTGAGCGTGGCCAGGTAGGCCACCACGTCCTCGCGGCCCTGCGCATCGTCGAGCTGGTAGTCCATGCCCTGTCCGGGGATCAGCGCCTCGGGGTCGGTCAGCCAGGCCTTGAGCGTGGCACGCGTCCACAGCAGCTTGCTTGCGCGCAGCGCGGGCGAGTAGTCAAAATCCTTCAGTGCGCCCGCGCGGCGCCCCACCACGCCCCGGTGCGCCGGGCCGTCTCCATGCTGGTCCGGGCTGTGGCAGCTGCTGCAATGCGCCGCGTACAGCGCAGCGCCACGCTCCACCGACTGGGCCGCGGCGGGGCTGTGGGCCCCCCACAGCAAGGTGGCCGCAACGGCAACCCAATGAACCGGGGACAGTGGGCGAGGCAGAGGCATGGCGGGCAGCATGGGGTGGAAAGCGCGAGCGTTGTGGGCAGAGGTGACTCTGGCAGTACGGACGATCCCGCCGCCTGGATTCATGCCCATTGCGGTTGGGGTGCCCGATACCCCGACTACACCAACTTACCGGGCCAGGGCACTGTTTTTGTGTCCGGCGACATCCAAAGTGCCTGCTGTGGCGTATTCACCTACAGCAAAGCCCCGCAAGGCCTGCCAACCCGATCAATCCAAGACAATGGGCGCATGAGCACCCTCCACCCAGACAGTGAACTGATGGACCTCCTAGACCGCATCGCCGCGCAGGACGACTCCGCGCTGAAAAAGCTGTACGAGCGCACCTCGTCGCAGCTTTTTGGCCTGGCCCTGCGTATCGTCCGCAACCGCGATGCGGCGGAGGATGTGCTGCAGGAGGCGTTTTTGACCATCTGGCGCGGCGCGGGCAACTACCGCGCATCGCTGAGTCCGCCCATGGCGTGGATGGGTTTGATCGTGCGCAGCCGGGCGCTGGATGCCCTGCGCAAGCGCACTACCGACCGGTCCGATCTGATGAACGAGCTGGATGACGAGATGGCGCAGACGCTGGAGGGCGATACGCCCAACCCCATGGACGCCGCCGATGCCAGCGAGCAGGCCTTTGCGCTGCACCACTGTCTGGGAAAGCTCGATCACAAGCAGCGCGAAGTGGTGAGCCTGGCCTACCTGCGCGACCAGAGCCACGGGGAGCTGGCCGAGCAACTCAAGCTGCCGCTGGGTACCGTCAAGACCTGGATCCGTCGGGGCCTGGAACAGCTGCGCACCTGCATGGCGCGTTTTGCGTGAGGTTGCCATGAACATTACCCAACACCCCGAACTGCTCGACCGCCTGGCTGCCAGCTACGCCCTGGGCACACTGCGTGGCGGCGCCCGCCGCCGATTTGAAAGCCTGGCCCGCGAACACGCCACCGTGCGCGCTGCAGCGCTGGTCTGGCAGACCCGCTGGTCCGGCCTGACCGAGTTGCAGCCCGCCATCCACCCCGCGCCCGCCGTGTGGACGCGCATCGACAACCTGGTGCAGGCCGACCGGGCTGCGTCCGCCATGCAAGCTGCCCGTGTGCACCAGGCCGCAGAGGCCCCAGGTGGCTGGTGGCGCAACCTGCTGGTGTGGCGCGGTGCGGCAGCTGCGGGCGCCATCGCCACGCTGGCGGCTGTGGTGGTGGGCGTGCAGGTCAATGGAGGCCTGCGTGCCACCACGGGCGCGCAGATCGCCGCACTGCAGCAACAACTGCAAGCCACGCCCCAGATCCAGTACGTGGCGGTGTTGGCCGATGACAAGGCCGACGCGTCGATGCTGGTGACGTTCGACCCCAAGAACAACCAGCTCGTGCTGCAGCGCGTGGGCGGTTTCCAGGAGGGGACGGACAAGTCCTTACAACTGTGGGCGCTGCCGCCCGCTGGCGGCCCGCGCTCATTGGGCGTGCTGGGGCAGGACAAGCTGCTCAAGCTGGTGGCCCAGGAGGGCGATGTGAAAGAAGTCCCCACGCTGGCCATCAGTCTGGAACCCAAGGGTGGTGTGCCCAGCGCCACAGGTCCGACCGGGCCGGTGCTGTTCAAGGGCGCTCTGATCCGCAAGGCCACCTGACACCTGGGTTTCAGGCAGTTGCGTACAGGTCTGGAAGAACCGGTGGCAAAAGAAAAGAATAGTCGCCACCGTTGAATCCACGGGTTTCTCTTCGTCGTATTCAAGGTGGGGTGCTTGGCACCCCACCTTCCACCTACGAGGAGATCCCCATGCCATTGAAAAAAATCAGTCTGGCCGTGCTGGCTGTTCTGGCTGCCAGCACAGCGGGCGTCAGTCTGGCGTCCAGCCACCGCGAGGCACCGTTCATCACGACCCAGCCCAAGGTTGACGGCAGTGACTTCTACCTGTTCAACAGCTACGAACCGGGTCGAGCGGGTTTTGTCACCATGATCGCCAACTACCTGCCGCTGCAGGATGCCTATGGCGGCCCCAACTACTTCAGCCTGGACTCGAATGCGCTGTACGAGATCCACATCGACAACAACGGCGACGCAGCGGAGGACATCACCTTTCAGTTCCGCTTCAAGAACACGCTGAACAATGGTGGCAACGGCATCATGCTCGATATCGGTCCTGATGGTGCCCGCAAGAAGGTGGCCATTCCGCTGCGCAACGCCGGTGGCATCAGCGGCGCAGCGGGCGACCCGCTGGCTTACCGCGAAGAGTACGAGCTGTTCATCGTGCGCGGTGACCGCCGTACCGGCAAGCGCGAGCAGATCACCATGGCCGGTGGGGGTACCACCTTCACCAAGCCCATCGACTACATCGGTGAAAAATCGCTGGGCAATGCGGCCGCCTACGACGCCTATGCCGGCAAGTATGTGTATGGCATCAACATCCCCGGCTGCTCCACCCCCGGCAAGGTGTTTGTGGGCCAGCGGCAGGACCCGTTCCCGGTGTCGCTGGGCACCATCTTTGATCTGGTGAATGCACCTGCCGCCGTCATCACCAGCGAGTCGAATGCTGCGGCCTTCGGCGCGGGCCAGATTGCCAACAAGAACGTGACGTCGCTCGCGGTGGAAGTGCCCACCAATTGCCTCACGGCGGCATCGGGCGAGAAGGTCATTGGCGGCTGGACCACTGCCAGCCTGCGCCAGGCCCGCTTGCTCAATGGCAAGCCAGACTCGGGCCTGCAGACCAGCGAGAAGGCCGGTGGCGCATGGACGCAGGTCTCGCGCCTGGGCATGCCGCTGGTCAACGAGGTGGTGATTGGCCTCAAGGACAAGGACAAGTTCAACGCGTCCAAGCCCAAGGATGATGCGGCCAACTTTGCGGACTACGTGACGCACCCCACGCTGCCCGCGCTGGTCGAGACGCTGTTTGGCGCCAAGGCCCCCACGAACTTCCCGCGCACCGACCTGATGACGGCCTTCCTCACGGGGCTGCCCACCGTCAATCGCCCCGGCAACGTCACCGGCCTGGGTGCTGGAGGCCCCCTGGCCGAAATGCTGCGCTTGAACACGGGCATTGCCGCCACGGCTGCGGCTGCGCAGAACTCGCTGGGGGTGGTGGCAGGGGACGCGGCCGGCTTCCCGAACGGCCGCCGCTTGGGCGACGACGTGGTGGACGTATCGCTGCGCGTGGCCATGGGTGCGCTGTGCACGGCGACGGGTGCCACGGACACGCTCAAGGTGGGCTGCAAGCCGGGGGATGCCCCGGCAGGAGGGGTAGCGTTTGTGGACGGCTCGCGCACCAAGGCGACCGACTACCGTACGGCATTTCCGTACGTGAACCCACCGCTGCCCGGTGCCAAGAACTTCTGATCCGAAGGAGCCACACCATGCAAAAGAACCTTCGGATTCAGCACCTGGCCCTTACTTCGGTGGCGGCATTGGCCATCACCGGTTGCGGCGGGGGCGGTAGCGGCGACAACACGGCAGACCCTGGCAATGGGGGCCCCGTGATGGTGAATGCGTTCGCGTATGTGCAGCCCATTGTGGCCAGCGGCACATCGGACACCACTGAACCTCAGGCGGTGGACCAGCTGGTGCTGTCCAGCACCGAGGCAGAAGAGCCCGATTCGCGGCTCTGACCCTCGCGCGATGTCCTGGTTGCGCCCTGAAGGGGTGTGGCCAGGGCGTGCGTGGGTGATTGTGTCTCTTTCGATATCCGCTGTTGTCACGAGCCCATGAAGAAACCTCATCACTGTTTGTGCGTGGCCTTGTGCCTGGTGTTCTGGGCGGGCACGGCCCTGGCGGCCTTGCCGCAGGACTTGCCACCTGGCCTCAATGCCGATGTGGTCGAGCGTCTGCCCGAGCGTGTGAGCGCAGCCCCCGCCACGCCCCAGGCCGCTGCCGCCACGGCCCGGCGCTGGATCACGCTGTCACGCGAGACGGCGGACCCGCGTTACCTGGGCCGGGCACAGGCGGCCCTGGCTCGCTGGTGGGGCCAGGCGGACGCCCCGGCCGATCTGCTGGTGTTGCAGGCCACCGTAGAGCAAGGGCGCCATGAATTTTCAGCCGCGCGCGCCACGCTGGAGCGCGCCTTGCAAACCAACCCCGCACAGGTGCAGGGCTGGCTCACGCTGGCCACGCTGGAGCGTGTGGCCGCGCGCTATGAGGCCGCCGAGGCCGCCTGCCGCAACGTAGCCCGCTATGGTGCTGCGCTGTACGCCACCGCCTGCCTGCTCGAAACCCGTTCACTGCAAGGCCAGCACGATGCCGCACGCAATGGCTTCACCGCCCTGCGGCAGCAGGTTGCGGGGGATGCTGCCCAGCGGGCCTGGATCGGGTCGCTGCTGGCCGAGAGCGAAGAGCGCGCAGGGCGCGATGACGCTGCCGACGCGGCCTACCGCCGCAGCCTGGCCGATGCCCCCGACGGCTACACCGCGCTGGCCTATGCCGACCAGCTGTTGCGCCGCAATCGTGCGAGCGCCGCACTGGAGGTGCTCCGGCACCAGCCCGACAGCGACTCCGTGCTGCTGCGGCGCGCGCAGGCCCTGCGGCTGATGGGGGACGCCGCGTGGCAGCCCCTGGTGCGCGACCTGGAAGCGCGTTTTGCCGCCATCGCGGCGCGCGGTGAGGGGCTGGACGCCCACGCCCGGGAGCGTGCCTTGCTGGCGCTGTGGTTGCAGGGGCAACCCGCCGCCGCATGGAAGGCGGCCCGCACCAACCTTGCCCTGCAAAAAGAGCCCCTCGACTGGTGGCTTGCACTGCAGACCTCTGAGCAGTCGGGCGACGCTGCTGCCCACCAGGCCGTGCGGCAGGCCCTGCAGCAAGCAGGGCTGCAAGACCTGCGTCTGGCGCGCTGGCAGACCCGGGGAGCCCAATGATGCGCTGCATGCACTGGATAACGGGCCTCCTGCGCCCACACGGGCGTTCCCTGCGGGCCATGGTGGCTGTCGCGTTGACTGCCGCAGCACTGGCGCCCAGCGCGTGGGCCCACAAGGCCAGCGACGCCTATCTGCGGGTGACGGATGCGCTGGCACCCCAGGGCACTGCAGGGGCGGGCGCATCGATAGGCCTTGTGCTGTCGGTGGCCTTGAAGGATGTAGATGCCGCGCTGGAGCAGCTCGATGCCGATGGCGACCGCCAGCTCACATGGGGCGAGGTGCGGCAGTCCATGCCCGCCATCGTCCAGTGGGTGGGCCAGGGCATGTTGTGGCAGTGCGACGGAACGGCGACGGTGCCTGCCTGGCGCTTTGAAGCGTTGGAGCAGCGCACCGATGGGCGTTACGCGCGGCTGGCTGCCACGCTGCCCTGTGCGCCAGCCCAGGCGGTCACCCTGCGCTACGGCCTGATGCAGGGCATCGACCCCACACACCGCCTGCTGGTGGGCGGCGCGTTGAGCGGCCAGACGCTGGCAGCCGTGCTGGCCACTGACGGGCGCTCCGGCACCGACCTGCGCTCTGCAGGCAGCCGCGCCGGACAAGCGGGGCCAGACGGTGCAGAAGGTGCTCAAGGCACGGACGCAACAGTGCCCGGCGCCCCACGCGGCGGGGTGGCCACGCTGCTGCACTTTGTGACCGAAGGGGTGCACCACATCCTGTCTGGCTACGACCACCTGGCCTTTTTGCTGGCACTGTTGCTGCCCATCTCCCTGGCGCGGCCGCAGCCCCGCCACCGCGATCTGCCATTGCACACGGAGTCCGGCACAACACCGATCGCTGACACCCCGGCCTCCGGCGCCAGGGACCGCTTCGCCGGGATCAAGGCGCTCCTGCTCACGGTGACCTGTTTCACCGTGGGCCATTCCATCACGCTGGCACTGGCAGGCCTGGGCTGGGTCACCGTGTCGGGCAACTGGGTGGAGCCCGCCATTGCCATCAGCATCGGCATCTCGGCGTTGCTGAACCTGTTTCCCGTCCAAGGCCTGCGCAGTAGCTGGCTTGCTCTGGGCTTTGGTCTGGTGCACGGGCTGGGTTTTTCCGGGGTGCTGGTCGAAGCTGGCGTGGCGGGCGCTTCGCTGTTGTGGGCCCTGGCGGGGTTCAACCTAGGAGTCGAAGTGGGCCAACTGATGGTGGTCGCCCTGTGGTGCGCGGTCTCGACAGTGCTTGCGCGCAGGGTGTGGTACCGCTCGGTGGTGGTGCGTGGGGGCTCCGTCGCGTTGCTGGTGCTGTCGCTGTACTGGACCGTGCAGCGCCTTGCCTTCGCTGGCTGACGAGAACGGTGGCCAGTCCGTCGTGGGGGCCGGACCCTGATCAGGCGCTAAAGACCCTTTGCGGTACTCTGGATTCACATCTGGACGTCGCCCGTGTGCGTAATGACGCTGTCGTAGCAATTATTTACAAACACGAGGAGCGCCCCATGAAGAGTCCCCTTTCCATCGCCGTGCTGGCTGGCGTTGCGCTGGCCTGCAGTGCGGCCCAGGCCGATACCGGCAAGCTGCTGCTCACCGGTGGTGTCAGCACCATCGCCGGATCGGCGGGCGGCGGGCTGACCCCCTGGGCAGTGATTGGCAGCAACGCCACCGAGGGCGAGGTGGGTGTCAGCGCCTATGCCACCCGTGCTGCGACCCAGGATTACAGCCTGAACGGCTATGGCGTGGCCCTGGGGCTGCACGACCGCCTGGAGCTGTCGCTGGCGCGCCAGGACTTTGATGCCTCGCCCGCGATCGCGCTCAACGGCATTGCGCCGTTTGGCGTGACACCCGGCCAGCACATCAAGATGGACGTGCTCGGCATCAAGCTCAAGGTGGCGGGCGACGCGGTGCTCAACAGCGACAGCTGGATGCCCCAGATTGCGGTGGGGCTGGAGCACAAGCAGGTGCACCCGGGTTCCATCAGGTCGGTGCTGGACTTTCTGGGCACCAAAACCAGCGGCACCGATGTGTACGTGAGCGCCACCAAGCTGCTGCTGGCGCAAAGCGTGCTGGTCAACGGCACGCTGCGCTACACCAACGCCAACCAGAACGGCCTGCTGGGCTTTGGCTCGGCTGCACCGGGCAAGAACGGCCGCAGCCTGCAGCCCGAGTTCTCGGTGGCGTACCTCATCAACAAGAACCTGGCGGTGGGCGCCGAGTACCGCTTCAAGCCCAACAACCTGCAGGCCCTGGGCGCGGCGGCCGGCCTGGGCGCTGCGCTGCGCGAAGACGACTGGAAGGACATCTTCGTGGCCTGGGCGCCCAGCAAGAACGTATCGCTCACGCTGGCCTATGTGGACCTGGGCCGCATCGTGCCCGGCATCACCAACAACCGCCGCCAGACCGGCTATTACCTGTCGGCCCAAGTCGCCTTCTGAGGACATTGTCATGACGCACTCCAAAACCCTCATCGCCCTGGCCGTCTCCCTGGGCGGCTTGCTGGCTGCCCCGGCCTTTGCGCAGACTGCTGCGGCGCCGGTGGCGAACACTGCAGCCCCTGTAGCCCCTGCCGGCCTGTACCAGGCCCTGGGCGAAAAGCCTGGCATCACCCGTCTGGTGGACGATTTTGTGAACCGTGTGGTCAAGGACCCACGCATCGGCAGCCACTTCAAGGACACGAAACCAGCCGCCCTCAAGGAGAGCCTGACCGACCAGTTTTGCCAGCTGAGCGGGGGCCCTTGCAAATATGAAGGCGCTGACATGAAATCGGCCCATGCCGACATGGACATCAACAAGGGCCATTTCAACGCCCTGGTGGAGGTGCTGCAAAGCGCCATGGACGCCCAAGGCATACCGTTCGCTCAACAAAACCGCCTGCTGGCCTTGTTGGCGCCCATGCACCGCGATGTGATCACCAAACACTAAGACGATGAAAAATGCTATTTTTTTCATAGCTGCCAGCGCAATATTCACTAGCGCTTGGGCCGGAAATGTCCAAATCCAGGTGCTGGACCGCGACGGCAAGCCTGTGCCCGACGCCGTGGTGGTGGTGTACCCCAGCGCCACCACCGCTGCGGCCCCCAGCCTGCTGCAGCTCAGTCCCACCATTGAGCAGGAGCGCATGCGTTTTGTGCCTGCCGTCACCGTGGTGATGCCCGGCACCACCGTGCGTTTCACCAACCAGGACCGCTGGGATCACCATGTGCGCGGCAACCCTACAGGCGTAGCCGCTGCAGCGGCCCCTGCTGCGCCTAGTTCCAATTTTGAGTTGCGCCTGGCCGGCAAGGCCGACGGCAAGCCCGCCAACTTTGCGGACGTCAAACTCGACACCCCTGGCGTGGTGCTGCTGGGCTGCCACCTGCACGGTTCCATGCGCGGCCACGTGTTTGTGACCGATTCGGCCTGGACACTCAAGACCGACAACGATGGCATTGCCCGATTTGCCAGCGTGCCGGATGGCGCCGCACAGGTGCGCGTGTGGCACGCCGAGCAACTGGTGGACCTGCCGCGCAAGGCGCTGAATGTGGTGCCCGGCCCGGTGCTCGATACCGTGCAGCTCAGCGTGGTGCCACGGGTGCGCCGCGCACCGCCGCCTGCGCCCACCGGCCCTACCAACAGCCCCGGTGGGCCCATGGGGTCATACAGCCAGGCGCCCGTCTCGCCTCCCCACGCACATCAGCACCCTGGCAGCTGACCCGCCACCACAGCGGGTGGTCCAAGGGGGGCGGGTCAGCAGGGCAGCGCTTTTTTGGGGGCGCGGTCCTTCGCCCGCCTTTCGTCTGAGTGTCTGCGGGCGTCCCCCTGCGGGGCCGTTCACAGGCTCTCAGGTCAACCTGGCAGCTTGAGCCCGCCCGGCCCGGAGGGCACGGTGTTGGCGCTGCTCTTTTGGCTGCCGGCCGTTGCACTGCCCACGTCCTGCTTCACGCTGCCAGGGGGTGCGTTCAGGTACAGGTACAGCGCTTGCGCATCCACGTCGCTGAGTTGCCCGAGCGACTCGAAGGGCATCACCTGGATGGGTGTGCCGTCAGGCCGCTTGCCTGTGCGCAGCATGGCCACAAAGCTTGCGGCGTTGGGGTAGCGTGTCAGGGCACTGTCGGCACTGTGTGTGCCAGGGCGGATGTCTGCCGCCGCAGGCCAGTCAGGCGGGCCGCCGGGGATCTTGCCGCCCGACAGGTCGGCACCATGGCAGCCGATGCACATGTTGGCCACGTACTGGCCGTTGGCCAGCGTCACTCCGGCAGCCGTCGGCCGTGAGGGGGCCAGCTGGTGGTCAATGCGCGAGGCCGCGTCGGGAATCGCACCCAGCCCATACAGCACCCAGGCAGGGTGCGGCAGATCGATCACGGCCTGCGTGCCCTCCTTGGGGGGGAACTGGCGCACATACGACACCAGGGCGTTCAGGTCTTCGTTGGTGAAGCGGTTGTAGTCCTCGCTGGGCATGACCAGCACCGGGCGGCCATTGGGCTTGACGCCGTGGCGGATCACGCTGTTCCAGTCCTCGGGCTGGTAGCGCGCCACCACACCAGCCGGCGTGATGTTGGGCCCAGCGATGCGCGTGCCCTTGCCATCGTTGACGAACTCGCGGCCCGTGCCTTGTGCGCCATGGCAGTCGGTGCAGCCACGCGATGCATACAGATAGCGCCCGCGTTCGATGGTCTGCGCATCGGTGGTGTAGGCCACGGGGCGGGGTTTGATGTCGATGTAGCGGTTGCGTTTTTGCTCGGCCAGGTACAGGCCGCTGGCGGCGGTGGCGACAACGATCACGCCCAGCAGCAGCGCGCTGCCTGCGGTCCATTTGATCCAGCGTTTCATGGTGGTATCCCTCTTCTTCGAATGGTGGCGGACTGGCTGAACGAATCAGCATGCCCAGGCGCCGGATTCTGAAGTCGAAGAAGCGGTTTGTGGCACCCCACCACCGCAGGGTATGGCGGGGCCGGTGACATTTGTCACAAACGGCCCGCCAGTGTGAGCAGGTGTAGCCTGTTCACACGCGCTCCATATCCTCTCAGCGCTCGATGGTCTTGTTCCAGCGCGCGTTCCACGCAGGGCGGTTGGCGTTCACGCTGTCCCAGTCCAGTGTCACGGCGTTTTTCATCCACTGGCTGATCTGCGCGACCTGGGCGGCACCTTCACCCACGGCAGGCGCCTTGGGGTTGGTGGGAATCTGCGCGCCAAACTGCAGCACGTTGGCCTGTGCCAGCGGGCTCAGCAGAAACTCGGCCAGCTTTTGCGCCAGTTCGGGTTCGCTGTTCTTGGCGATCACGCATTGGCCGGTCATCAGCACCACCGAGCCCTCCTTGGGCTGTGCGTATTCCACCGGAATGCCCTTGGCCTTCAAGGCCGCCACACTGGTCGGCGTGAGCGGGAAGATCGCGGCTTCACCCGTCTGCACCATCTCCGAAATCTTGGCCGAGCTGGGGATGTATTCCAGCACGTTCGGGCCGATGGTCTTGGCCCAGTTGGTAAAGCCTGGCTCCACGTTCTTGTCGGTGCCGCCCTGGATGCGGTTGAACATCAAGAAGCCGTGCAGCCCGAACGACGACGACGGCATGGACTGGAACACCACCTTGCCCTTGTACTTGGGGTCGGCAAAGTCCATCCACGACGTAGGCGCGGCCCAGCCCTTTTCGGCAAACATCTTGGTGTTGTAGGCGATGCCGGTCATGCCCAGGCTCACGCCACTGGCCAGGTCGTCCTTGAAGCGGGCGGCGGGGTAGATGTCGTTCAGGTGCGGGTTGGGCTTTTGCTTTTCGCACAGGCCCATGCCCATGGCGCGCACCATGATGCCGTCGTCCAGAAACATCACGTGCATCTGCGGCTTGTCCTTGTTGGCCTGGGCCTTGGCCAGGATGTCCGAGGACGTGCCAGGCACCACCACCACCTTCACGCCATGCAGCTTCTCGAACGCCGGGAACACGTACTGCGTGTACGCCTTCTCCATGGTGCCGCCATTCATGCCGATGTACAGCGTTTTGGTCTGCGCGGTGGCGGTGTCTGCGGCGGCCACGGCGGTCAGTGCAGCGGCCGTCACAAGGGCGCGGCTGGCAAAGCGGGGGGAGAAGGTCATGGTGGTTTCCTTTCTGGTGGGGAGGGGAGTTTTGTCGGTGGCAGACGGGGTCAGTGGGCAGCGGCAGTGCTGGCCACGTCAGCCACCGTCGTTGGGAGAAATCGCTCAATCGCAAAGGCATCAATCGGCGTGGTGCTGCGGCCATCGCGTGCCAGCTCGGCCAGCACCTCGCCCACGCCGGGGCCAATCTGAAAGCCCGCACCGGCAAAGCCAAAGCCATGGATCAGGCCGGGCGTGGTGTGGCTCTTGCCCAGCACCGGCTGGCGGTCAGGCAGATAGCCTTCGGTGCCGCTCCAGGTGCGAATGAAGTGCGCGTTCTTGAGGGCGGGCAGCAGCTCCACCGCCTGCACTGCCAGGGTAGCGATGGCGCTGCGCTCGGAGCGGGCGCGGTCGGCATCCAGCGCCACACCTGCGCCGCCGCCCAGCACCAGATTGCCGCGCGCCACCTGTCGGCAGTAGATGCCGCCGCCTTCCACACCCAGGCTCCAGTGCATGAAAAAGGGCAGGGGCTCGGTCACGGCCATGGCCGGATGGCCGGAGTGAATGGGCACGGCCTCGCCAAACTGCGCGGCCAGCGCACCGGCCCAGGCACCAGCGCAGTTGATGAGCACGGGCGCACGCACGGCCACGGTGGTGCCGGAGCGCACGGTGAACAGCTGCCCGTCGTGCTCCACCGAGGTCATTGGTGTGCGCTCCAGAATCTGCGCGCCCGCGCGCTTGGCCGCCAGCGCAAACGCGGGCGACACCAGGCGCGGGTTGGCCTGGCCGTCGTCGGGGCACAGCGAGCCACCCACGGCACGCCCGCCCAGCCAAGGGCAGCGCTCGCGCAGCGTGGTGCCCGAGATGAGCTGGATGCCCAGGTCAAAGTCGCGGCTCAAGTGGGCATAGGCTTCCAGCGAAGCCATGTCCGCCTCGCTGCGCCCGATCTTGAAGTGCCCGCTGCGCTGGTATTCGCCATCGGTGCCAATCAGCGTGGGCAGGTTGGCCCACACCTGGTGGGCGCGCTGCGCCAGGGGCAGTTGGCTCACAGGCCGGCCCTGGCGGCGCACGCCGCCATAGTTCACGCCGCTGGAGCGCGAGCCGCACAGGTCGCGCTCCAGCAGCACCACCGCCACACCTTTGCGGCGCAGTGCCAGCGCGGCCGATGCGCCCATGATGCCGCCGCCCACAATGGCGACGTCGGTGTCAATCGTTGGGGTTGCGGTCATGCGCGTGCCTCCGCCTGGGCTTGCAGGTGGATGGGGATGGGCTTGATCGGCGCCTGTCCGCGCAGCCGTCCTACCGTGTCAATCGGCTTGCCTGTGGCCTGGGCCAGGATTTCTGCAGCGGCCACACCGCACATGCGGCCCTGGCAGCGGCCCATGCCCACGCGGGTCAGGGCTTTAAGACGGTTCATCTCGTCTGCGCCCGCATCGCGGGCACAGGCGCGCAGCTCACCGGCCGTGATGTTCTCGCAGCGGCACACCACCAGCGCGTCGGGCGCGTGGGCCGCCCAGTTGGTGGGGAAGGGGAAGGCGCGCTCCAGCCCTTGGCGGAATGGCATCAAGCCCGTGAGCTTGCGTTCCAGCTCCGCCGCGCGTGCAGTGTCCACCTTCACGCCATGGTCTGCCAGCAGCGCCAGCGCAGCGCGCTCACCCGCCCATTCGGCCGCATCGGCGCCCATGATGCCCGCGCCATCCCCCGCCAGGTACACGCCGGCCACGCTGGTGCGGCCTGCTGTGTCGCGCTCAGGCAGGTGGGCGTGGTGCATCGGGGCCCAGGCAAAGCGGCAGCCCAGCAGGTCTGCCAGTTGGGTTTCGGACCGCAGTGCGTAGCCAAAGCCCACGGCATCGCACTGCACGGTGTGCTCGTTCTGGCCGTCGGTCCACACCACGGCATTGACCCGTGTTTCGCCCTCCACGCGAACAGGCCGCACGCCGGTGTGCACCGCCACGCCGTGCGCGCGCAGCCCGCCCACGTAGTACATCCCTTTGGCCAGCACGGCGGGCTGCGTCAGCATGCCGGGCAGGGCGGCCAGCTGGTCGGCAAAGCGGGCGGTGTCCAGCACTGCAGCCACCTTCACGCCCGCCTTGGCGCCTGCCTTGGCATATTGGTACGCCACCAGATACAGCAGCGGCCCGGTGCCCATCAGCACCACGTTGCGGCCGATGGTGCAGCCCTGGAACTTGAGCGCCACCTGCGCTCCCCCCAGCGTGTACACGCCGGGCAGCGTCCAGCCTGGCATGGGCAGCACGCGGTCGGTGGCGCCGCTGGCCACGATGAGCTGGCCGTAGGGCACCGTGCGCGTGGTTTGCGTAGGGCCATGCAGCACATCGAGCATGCCGCCTTGGGCGTTCCACACTAGGCTGTCGGGTTGGTAGTCGATGTGCGCGCTCAGCCCATCAAAGGTGCTGTGCAGCGCCATGGCGCGTGATGCTTCGGTGCCGTACAGCGTTTCTGGGCTGCGGGCAAAGTGGGCGGGCGGGCGGCGGTAGATCTGCCCGCCGCCGCGTGCGGCCTCGTCAATCACCACGGGCCGCACGCCATGCGCCACCAGGGTTTGCGCCGCACGGATGCCCGCAGGGCCTGCGCCCACGATCACGGGTTGCAAGGTGGGGGTGGTCATTCGGCCCCTCCCGTAGTCAGCTGCATGCCCGTCTGGATGAAGGTGGCGCAAGACCGTAGGCGTTCGCCGGTAGCCGTCATCACCCAGCAGTCCTGGCACGCGCCCATCAGGCAAAAGCCTGCACGCGGCTCGTGGCTGAACTCGTTGCGGCGCAACTGGGCGCGGTGGGTGAGGATGGCGGTCAGCACCGTGTCGCCTTCGAGCGCAGCGGCGGGTTCGCCATCGAGCACGAAGGGCACGGGCGCGCGGTCTTTTTCGGCCACGCGGTGGAGCAGGGCTGTGTTCACAGTCATGGAAGTCGTGCCCATTTATTTGCGCCCTACGAGCACGCGGTCCAGGCCGTACACCCGGTCGAGAATCACCATCGCGCAGGCCGTCAGGGCCACCATCAGTGCCGACACCGCAGCCATCAGCGGGTCAATCGACTCGGTGGCGTACATGTACATGCGCACCGGCAGCGTCACCGTGCTGGGCGAGGTGACAAAGATCGACATGGTCACTTCGTCAAAGCTGTTGATGAAGGCCAGCATCCACCCGCCCGTCACGCCGGGCAGGATCATCGGCAGCGTGATGCGCGTGAACACCGTGGCCTGGCTCGCGCCCAGCGACAGGGCCGCGTGCTCGGCACTGCGGTCAAAGCCCACCAGCGCCGCCACCACCAGCCGCAGCGTGTAGGGCGTGACGATGAGCGCGTGCGCAAACACCAGCCAGCCAAAGCTGCCTGTGCCGCCCAGCAGCGCAAACAGGCGCAGCAGGGCCACGCCCAGCACCAGGTGCGGAATGATCAGTGGCGAGAGGAACAAGCCATTCAAAAAGCCGCGCCCCGCAAATTCGTAGCGCGTGATGGCAATGCCCGCAGGCACGGCCAGCACCGTGGCCAGCGTGGCCGATGCCAGCGCCAGCCACAGACTGTTCCAGAACGACTGCACAAAGTCCGAATGTTCGAACACCGCCTTGAACCAGCGCAGCGAGAACTCGGTGGTGGGCAGCGTCAGCGTGTTGTGCGGCGTGAACGCCACGATGCACACCACCAGCAAGGGGGCGAGCATGAAGGTGATGACCAGCGCGTTGAACGCGAGGGCTAAAGGTCCGTTCTTCTGCATAGTTTCAGCCCAGCGCTTTCTTGTAGCGGCCTTCAACCAAGCGGTTGTAGCTCAGCATGACCACGAGGTTGGCCACCAGCAGCGTCAGCGCAATGGCGGCGCCCAGGGGCCAGTTCAGCTCGTGCAGGTACTCGTCGTACACCACCGTGGCCACCATCTTCAGCCGCCGCCCGCCCAGCAGGCCGGGGATGGCAAACGAGCTGGCCGCCAGGCCGAATACGATGAGGCTGCCGGACAGGATGCCAGGCAGCACCTGCGGCAACACAATGCGCCGCAGCGTGGTGAAGGGCGAGGCCTGCAGCGACAGCGCGGCGTTTTCGACACCGGGGTCCAGCTTCTGCAGCGAGGTCCACACGGGGATCACCATGAAGGGCAGCATCACATGCACCAGGGCGATGACCACCGCGATCTCGGTGTAGAGCATCTTCACCGGGCCGATGCCAACGAGTTGCAGCGCGCCATTCACCAGCCCCTCGGGGCCCAGCAGCATGCTCCAGCCGAAAGCTCGCACCACCACCGACACCAGCAGCGGCGCGAGCACCACCAGCAGCAGGATGGAGCGCCACGGGTTGCCCATGCGGCTCAGGATGTAGGCCTCGGGTGCGCCAATCAGCACGCAGATCAGAGTGACCAGCCCCGCGATCCAGAACGTGCGCCAGAAGATGGTGTGGTAATACGAATCGGTGAACACATGGGCGTAATGCTCCAGCGTGAACTCACCCGCCTTCACCCCGGTGGCCGGGTCGAACGCGTTGAACGACAGCACGGCCGTGAGTGCCAGCGGCACCAGCAGCAGCACCGTGAACAGCACCAGCGCCGGGCCGGACAGCCACCAGGGCGCAGCCTTTTTGTGCAGCAAGGTGGTGGCCAGGCTCATGGCGCCACCTCGGCGGCGGTGTCTTCGGCCTCCAGCTCGGCCAGGGCAGTTTCATCGGCGGGCAGCAGGCGCATGCAGTGGTCGGGCCAGTCCACGCCAGTGCGCTCGCCCTCGGCCAGCGCAGCGCGGCCGTCGTTGGGCGCCAGCACCATCAGGTCGCCCACGGGGGTGCCCACACGGTACAGCCACTGGCTGCCCAGGAAGAACCGCTCGCACACCTGGCCATCCATCCGGCCCTGCACGGCGGGCACCAGTTGCACTTTTTCAGGCCGCACGCTCAGCAGCACGGCGGCGCCGGGGCGGTAGCGGGCACCGTCCACCTCCATCGTGAGGGCGCCCACCTTCACCTGCGTGTGCGTGCCATTGGCATGCGTTACCTGGCCGGGCAGCAGGTTGGCCTTGCCCACAAAGGTGGAGATGAAGCGCGTGCGCGGGTGCTCGTACACGCGGTGCGGGTGGTCGATCTGCGTGGCGCGGCCGGCCTCCATCACCACCACGCGGTCGCTGATGGACATGGCCTCGCTCTGGTCGTGCGTGACCATGATGGTGGTGGTGCCCACCTTGCGCTGAATCTGCCGCAGCTCAAACTGCATCTCCTCACGCAGCTTGGCGTCGAGGTTGGACAGGGGCTCGTCCAGCAGCAGCACGGGCGGCTCGATCACCAGCGCACGTGCCAGTGCCACCCGCTGGCGCTGGCCGCCCGACAGCTCGCGCGGGTAGCGCGTGGCGTGCTGCTCCAGATGCACCAGCGCCAGGGCCTGGGCCACGCGCTCGGCGCGTTCGGCCTTGGGCACCTTGCGCATCTCCAGCCCAAAGCTCACGTTGGCCGCCACCGTCATGTGCGGGAACAGCGCATAGCTCTGGAACACAATGCCCAGCCCGCGCGTGTTGGCCTTGGCGTGGGTGATGTCCTTGCCATCGAGCTCGATGCGCCCGCTGGTCACCGGCTCGAACCCCGCCACCATCTGCAGCGTGGTCGTCTTGCCGCAGCCCGACGGGCCCAGCAACGACACAAATTCACCCTTTTGCACCGTGAGGTTCATGGACTGCACCGCGCAGGTGCTGCCATAGAACTTGGTCACATCCGTGAGCTTGAGAAACGACATGGCGAAAGCCTTTCCGGTGGTGGCATCGCACGGTTTGCCTGGGGGGCTGTGCGTGTCACCTGCTGTGGAGTTGCATGGATGGGCTGCGGGCCTTCGGTGTGCTTGCACCGGGGTGGTGCAAGTGCCGCACAAAGGCTGGAACAGCCGCTCGATTCAATTGAATCTATTGCAATAAACAAACCAGAATGCTTCGGGTATTCCATTAATCAGAATTTTTATTGAATTTATTCCGTTCAATGAAATATGATGCCTTCAGTTTGATCAACGAATTCCACAGGAGCGAGGTATGGAAGCCGCATCCACCGCCACCGGCGGCGTACCCCGGGTGTTTGCCGTCATCCGGGCCCTGTCGGCCGTGCAGGCCGAGGGCGGGCGAGTCACCCAATTGGCGCGTGCCGTGGGCCTCACGCAAGGCACCACGCACCGTTTGCTGCAATCGCTGGTGGCAGAGGGCATGGTCGAGCAGGACGAGCGCAGCAAGCTCTACCGCCTGAGCATGGACTTCTTCGCCCTGGCTGCCAAAGCGGGCAACCCCGGCGACCTGCGCAGCCTGTGCCGCCCCGCGCTGCTGCGCCTGTGCGCCAGCCTGGGTGACAGCATCTTTCTCTTGGTGCGCAGCGGGTTCGATGCCGTGTGTCTGGACCGCAGCGAGGGCCCGTTTCCCATCCGCTCCTTCACCGGCGACATCGGCGGCCGCGTGGCCCTGGGCGTGGGGCAGGGCGCGCTGGCCATCCTGGCCTTCTTGCCTGAGGCCGAGCGCGAAGAGGTCATCCGCTTCAACCTGTCGCGTGTGCGCGAGTACGGCGTGTTTGACGAGGTCTATCTGCGCACCGAAATCGAGCGTGTGCGCCAGCTGGGTTATGCGGGGCGCAATACCGGGTTGTTGGAAGGCATGGCCGGTGTGGCCGTACCCATACTGGACCGCGAAGGTCGCGCCGTCGCTGCATTGAGCGTGGGCACTATCTCCGCGCGCTTGAACGATGACCGTCTGCCGACCGTCGTGGAGTTGCTCAAACGCGAGGCGGCCGCGATCGGGCCGAAGATCAATCCGTTTGATGCCACGTTGAGACGGCCGGCGCAGAGCCTGGGGGGTGGGGCGCAGGGGTTAGCGATTGGGGTGGCGGGGGAGTAGGGCGGGCAGTTTTGGACCCAAAGCAGTCGGCCAGTTCACCGCTACAAACCCGTCATCTGACGATGACCAGCCCCATGGCGTGGCCTAGCCCCGTGCGCAGGCTATAGTGTTTGTAACGAATTCGCTCACGGACTTGATCCAGCAAACGTGCGGCGCGCAACACAGGAGGGGCGGCGGGTTTCATGGTCAAATTTAGTACTGTATTTGTATACAAAAACGTACCGCGCAGCTAGCCTACAAGCCCCTTGCGGCGCTTTTCGCGTACCGATTTAGACCGCAGGCGCCAGATATGGCCTGCGGCTTGGTGCGGTCTACATTACGTTAGGCCGCGAATTCAAATCCCTATGATCCCGAACTTCTTCACGAATCTCAGCGTACGACTCCATCCGTTTCGTCGAGCTCTTATTGCCGGGTTACTTTTCGTTATATCGGCAATTTTTGCCTTCGTATTTCTTCTTGTAGTTCCTGGGCGAGTGGCGCTTCCGACGCTCATGCTTATCGCAGTGCCACTTCTCGTCATTCTGTGGGCCAGTATTTGTTGCGCATCCTGGTTCCATCCCGAGCACGGAAGACTTTCAATAAATCGCTTTTCAGGTCGCAAGCAACCTGCAGCGGTGCAATCGTTCGCGCGCTGGTACGCGGCGACGTTCTTGGTCATCTTTGTGCTTGCTGGCGTCCTTGGGCCGCTAGCCCTTTTCCGGTAACTGAGGTGTCGAATGTCTGCTGATTGATTCCATCAGCGACCGCTCTTGGTCGATAGCTGGCGTACAGATGCACCTACTTCAATTTTGATAGCTGGTAGCGCTTATTCAAAAATCGCTAGAGGTGCCTTTCGCCTGTTTTTTCGCGATGCAAAGTAATCGGCAACCTACGTCCTCACTCGTGCTTCTGCCCCGCGCATTCCCCCACCACCCAATCCCTGAACGCCTTCACCAGCGGCGTCTGCGCCCGCGCCTCTGGGTACACCAAGTAATACGCATCGGTGCTGGTCAGCACCTGGTTTGACAGCTCCACCAGGCTCCCTGCCGCCAGCTCCTGCTCAATCAAAAAGCGCGGCAGCAGGGCCGCTCCCAGGTGCGAGACCGCAGCCTGCGCGATCATGGCGAAGTGCTCGGACTGGGGGCCTCGCAGGGCCAGGGCCGTGGGGGCGCCCACCAGCTCAAACCATTCAGCCCATTGCGTGGGGCGGGTGCTTTGCTGCAGCAGCACCACGCGGGTCAAATCCTGCGGGGTGTGGATGCCGTGGCGGTCGCGGTAGGTAGGGCTGCACACGGGCACGGTTTCTTCGTGCATCAGGTATTCGCACACAGCGCCCGCCCAGTGCGGGGTGCCGAAGTGGATGGCCGCGTCGAACGGTGTGCCCGCAAAGTCAAACGGCTCGGTGCGGGCCGAGAAGTTGACCAGGGCCTCAGGGTGCAGCGCCATGAAGCCGCCCAGGCGCGGTATGAGCCAGCGCGTGCCCAGCGTGGGCAGCACGGCCAGGTTGAGCAGGCCATCGGTGCTGGAAAACGCCATGGCCTTTTGTGTGCTGGCCGACAGCTGTTGCAGCACGTTTTGCACGTCGGCCGCGTAGACGCGGCCCGCGTCGGTCAGCACCACACGCTGGCGTACGCGGTGAAAGAGTGCGGTGCCGATCTGCTCTTCCAACTGGCGGATCTGGCGCGACACCGCGCTCTGCGTGAGGTGCAGCTCCTCGGCCGCGCGCGACACGCTCTGGTGGCGGGCGGCGGCCTCAAAGGCCAGCAGGTCGGCGGTGGAGGGCAGGAAGGTGCGGCGCAGCAGAGTCATGTGGGGTGATGGCGTGGATCATGCGCAGGGGGAATGAGCGGCTCTGTCACGTTGTGCATGGTTTTCGGCTGTAGCGCTAGTGCATCAAGCGCTGGTAGCTCTGCAATTTTCAGGCACTTCATGCTGATTTGTGATCAAGTAGTTCCATTTTTTTGCTATCCAGCACGGCACGATTGGCGGATATTGGCGCATTGATCACGTGCTTTCTCCCACGCCGCTTCCTTCTATCCGCCCCCCATTCACTTTTGCGAGCCTCGCCATGTCTGCAACCCCTGCCGCCACACCCCTTGTGTCCGAAGTCGATCAACTGCTGCAACGCCTGGGCGTGCCCCGCGCCGCCTACACGGGCGGCACACTGGCTGCACGCTCGCCCATCACGGGCGAGGTGCTGGCCCAGGTGCCGCAGCAAAGCGCGGCCGATGCCACGGCCGCCATCGGTCGCGCGCATGTGGCTTTCCAGGCTTGGCGCAATGTGCCCGCACCGCGCCGGGGCGAGTTGGTGCGCCTGCTGGGGGAAGAGCTGCGCGCCGCCAAGGCGGACCTGGGCCTGCTGGTGACCATCGAGGCGGGCAAGATCCCGTCCGAAGGCCTGGGCGAGGTGCAGGAGATGATCGACATCTGCGACTTTGCCGTGGGCCTGTCGCGCCAGCTGTACGGCCTGACGATTGCCACCGAGCGCCCCGGCCACCGCATGATGGAAACCTGGCACCCGCTGGGTGTGTGCGGCGTCATCTCTGCCTTCAACTTCCCGGTGGCCGTGTGGTCGTGGAACGCCGCGCTGGCACTGGTGTGCGGTGATTCGGTGGTGTGGAAGCCTTCGGAAAAGACGCCACTCACCGCCCTGGCCACGCACGCCATCGCACAGCGTGCCATTGCACGCTTTGGCGCCGACGCACCCGAAGGCCTGCTGGAGCTGATCGTGGGCCAGCGCGACATTGGCGAGGTGCTGGTGGACGACGCCCGCGTGCCCGTGCTGTCGGCCACCGGTTCCACCGCCATGGGCCGCGCCGTGGGCCCGCGCCTGGCAGCGCGGTTTGCGCGCGGCATCCTGGAGCTGGGCGGCAACAACGCGGCCATCGTGGCGCCCACGGCCGACCTGAACCTGGCCCTGCGTGGCATTGCATTTGCCGCCATGGGTACGGCGGGCCAGCGCTGCACCACGCTGCGCCGCCTGTTTGTGCACGAAAGCATTTACGACCAGCTGGTGCCCCAGCTCGCCAAGGTGTACGCCAACGTGCAGGTGGGCAACCCGCGCACCGCTGGCACGCTGGTGGGCCCGCTGATCGACCGCATGGCCTTTGACGGCATGCAAAAGGCGCTGGAGCAAAGCCGCGCACTGGGCGCTACGGTGCACGGCGGCGGCCGTGTGGAGGGCGTTGGCGGTGCGGATGCGTACTACGTGCGCCCCGCGCTGGTGGAGCTGCAAAAGCACGAAGGCCCCGCGCTGCACGAAACCTTTGCGCCCATCCTGTACGTTGTGCGGTACAGCAGCATCGACGAAGCCATTGCCATGAACAACGCCGTGGGCGCGGGCCTGTCGTCGTCCATCTTCACGCTCAATGTGCGCGAGGCCGAGCAGTTCATGTCAGCCGCCGGTTCGGACTGTGGCATCGCCAATGTCAACATCGGCCCCAGCGGCGCCGAGATTGGCGGAGCGTTTGGCGGCGAGAAGGAAACCGGCGGTGGCCGCGAGGCGGGATCGGACAGCTGGAAGGCCTACATGCGCCGGGCGACGAACACCATCAACTACTCCACCGCTTTGCCGCTGGCGCAGGGCGTGACGTTTGACGTGTAAGCCACGCGCTGCTGGCCCCGTTCATGTCCATCGCTAAGGCTTCACACCCCATCGTCATCATTGGCGGTGGTGTCATCGGCAGTGCCATTGCGTACTTCCTCACGCTGCAGCAACCGGGCTGCGAGGTGGTGGTGGTCGAGCGCGATCCGACGTACGCGCGTGCATCGTCCGCGCTGTCGGCCAGCTCGATCCGCCAGCAGTTTTCTACCGACATCAACATCCAGATCTCGGCGTTTGGCATCGGCTTCTTGCGCAACGTCGGCACGCTGTTGGCGTGCAACGGCGATGTGCCCGACATTGGTCTGCACGAAGGCGGCTATCTGTACCTGGCCACCCAGGCGGGCGAGGCCACGCTGCGCGAAAACCATGCACTGCAGAAGCAGCATGGCGCCGATGTGGCGCTGCTGAGTCCGCAGCAACTGGCCGAGCGCTTTCCGTGGCTGGCGTTGCAGGATGTGGTGCTGGGCTCACTGGGCCTGTCGGGCGAAGGCTGGTTCGATGGCTACCTGCTGCTCACGGCCTTGCGAAAAAAAGCGCAAAGCCAAGGTGTGCGCTACGTGGCCGATGAGGCCGTGGGGCTGGATACGGCGGCCAGCGATGGCGTGCTGCACGTGAACGCGGTGCGCCTGCAAAGCGGCACCGTGCTGCTATGCCGCTATGCCGTGAATGCCGGTGGCCCTTGGGCTGCAGCGATTGCAGGCTGGGCGGGCATCGATCTGCCCGTGGTGGGCAAGCGCCGGACGGTGTTCAACCTGGCCAGCCCCGCCACGCTGCCGGGCTGCCCGCTGCTGATCGACACCAGCGGAATCTGGCTGCGGCCCGAGGGCCAAGGCTTTATCTGCGGCTTTGCGCCGGATGCGGACAACGACGCCGACTTTGCCCCGCTGGAGCCCGAGTACGCCGCGTTCGAAGAGCACATCTGGCCCACGCTGGCCGAGCGCATCCCCGGCTTCGAGGCGCTGCGCATGCAGGGCGCCTGGGCGGGCTACTACGAGATGAACACCTTCGACCACAACGCCATCGTGGGCCTGCACCCGGCGTGCGACAACCTGGTGTTTGCCAACGGCTTTTCGGGCCATGGGCTGCAGCAGTGCCCGGCTGTGGGCCGGGGCGTGGCCGAGCTGTTGCTCACGGGCAGCTACCAAAGCCTAGACCTCTCGCCACTGTCCATTGAACGCATTGCGCGCAACGCGCCGCTGCTCGAAAAGAACGTGATTTGAGCGTCACCCGGCCGCCCGATTTCTCTCTCACCAATTCATCCACCTGCCAACCACAACACACACGGAGACAACGACATGGCAATTTCCCGCAAGACCTTTACGGCGATCGCTGCAGGCCTGGCCCTGGCCTGCATGGTCACCGCCACCGCACAGGCGCAGACGGTCACCCAGCCCACGCTGGAGAAGATCAAGACCAGCGGCAAGGCCGTGCTGGGCGTGCGCGAGACCTCGCCGCCCATGGCCTACGCGCTGGGCGCCAACGAAAAATACGTGGGCTACCACGTCGAGCTGTGCGAGCGCGTGCTCAAGGAGATCGCGCCCGACGCCAAGCTCGAATACATGGCCGTGACGGCGCAGAACACGCTGCCCCTGGTGCAAAACGGCACGTTGGATATCGGCTGCGGCCCCACCACCAACAACACCGCGCGCCAGCAGCAGGTGGCCTTTGCGCTGACCACCTATGTGAGCGAAGTGCGCATGGCAGTGCGCAAGGATTCGGACCTGAAGTCCATCAGCCAGCTCGCAGGCCGCACCATTGCCGCATCCACCGGCACCACCGCCGTGCAACTGCTGCGCAAGCAAGAACGCGCGCTGGGCGGCGCCCCGATCAAGACCGTGCTGGGCAAGGACCACCACGAGAGCTTCTTGCTGCTGGAGACCGGCCGTGCCGATGCCTTTGTGCTCGACGACAACCTGCTGGCCGGGATGATCGCCAACTCCAAAGACCCCTCGGCCTACCGCATCGTGGGCGAGCCCTTGGGCGCCGAGCCCATTGCACTGCTGTTCCGCAAGGACGACCCGACCTTCAAGGCTGCGGTGGATGGTGTGCTGACCAAGCTGATGCAAAGCGGTGAGATGGAAAAGATCTACACCAAGTGGTTTGTGAACCCCATTCCGCCCAAGAACATGAGCCTGAACCTGCCGCTGGGTACCACGCTGCGCCAGCTGTTCACCACCCCCAACGACAAGCCCCTGGAGACTTACCAGCAATGAATGCTGCCATCCCCGCCACGGCCTTCCGCGCGGCCGACCGCCTCGGCGCCATCGGCGTCTCGGAAATCGTGCGCCTGACGCAAGAGGCCAACCAGCTCAAGCGCCAGGGCCAGCCCGTGATCGTGCTGGGCCTGGGCGAGCCCGACTTCGATACGCCGGCCCACATCCTGGAGGCCGCGCAGCAGGCCATGGCGCGGGGGGAGACGCACTACACGGTGCTGGACGGCACGGCCGAGCTGAAAGCCGCCATCCAGCACAAGTTCAAGCACGACAACGGGCTGGACTTTCAGCTCAACGAGATCACCGCAGGCGCGGGTGCCAAGCAGATCCTCTACAACGCGCTGATGGCCTCGGTGAACCCTGGCGACGAGGTGATCCTGCCCGCGCCGTACTGGACGTCATACGCCGACATGGTGCTGATTGCAGGCGGTGTACCCGTGGTCGTGCCCTGCACCGAGGCCAACGGCTTTCGTATCACGCCCGAGCAGCTGGAGGCCGCCATCACGCCGCGTACGCGCTGGGTGTTCATCAACTCGCCCTCCAACCCCAGCGGGGCCGCCTACAGTGCCGAGCAGCTGCTGCCCCTGCTGGAAGTGGTGGAGCGCCACCCGCAGGTGTGGCTGCTGGCGGACGACATCTACGAACACATCCTGTACGACGGCCGCGCTTTTGCCACGCCCGCTGCTGTGTTGCCGTCACTGCGCGATCGCACGCTGACGGTGAACGGTGTCTCCAAAGCCTATGCCATGACCGGCTGGCGCGTCGGCTATGGCGCAGGGCCCAAGGCGCTGATTGCCGCCATGGCCGTGGTGCAGAGCCAGGCCACGTCCTGCCCCTCGTCCATCAGCCAGGCGGCGGCCGTGGCGGCGCTCACGGGGCCGCAAGACGTGGTGCGCGAGCGCTGCCAAGCGTTCCAGGAACGGCGCGATCTGGTGGTGGCCGCACTCAATGCTTCGCCCGGCCTGCGCTGCCGTTTGCCCGAGGGCGCGTTCTACACCTTTGCCAGCTGCGAAGGTGTGCTGGGTCGCACCACGCCGGGCGGCATGCTGCTGCGCACCGATGCCGACTTTTGTGCGTACCTGCTGCGCGAGCACCATGTCGCGGTTGTGCCCGGTGGTGTGCTGGGGTTGGCGCCATACTTCCGCATCTCTTACGCAGCCTCTACCGCTGATTTGCAAGAAGCCTGCGCGCGCATCCAGCGCGCCTGCCAGGCCCTGTTCTGAATTTCTGATCCGATACCGTTGATATGAACACGACCTCCCTCACCCCCCGCACCGGCGGCCAGATCTTGGTGCAGCAGCTCATCACCCATGGTGTGAAGCAGCTCTTTTGCGTGCCCGGCGAAAGCTACCTGGCCGTGCTCGATGCCCTGCACGATGCCGACATCGGCGTGACGGTATGCCGCCAGGAGGGCGGGGCGGCCATGATGGCCGAGGCGCAGGGCAAGCTCACAGGCCAGCCCGGCATCTGCTTTGTGACGCGCGGGCCCGGTGCCACCAATGCATCGGCCGGTGTGCACATTGCGCACCAGGATTCGACCCCCATGATCCTGTTCGTAGGCCAGGTGGCGCGCGGAGCGATGGGGCGTGAGGCGTTTCAAGAGCTGGACTACAGCGCGGTGTTCGGCACCATGGCCAAGTGGGTGGTGCAGATTGACGACCCGGCGCGCGTGTCGGAGCTGATCTCGCGCGCATTCCATGTCGCCACCTCGGGCCGCCCTGGCCCCGTGGTGGTGGCGCTGCCCGAAGACATGCTGACCGAGGCCGCCACCGTGGCCGATGCGCTGCCCTACCAGGTTACGGAGACCCACCCTGGCACTGCGCAGATGGCCGAGCTGGCGCAGCGCCTGCAAGCCGCCAAAAATCCCGTGGCTATCCTGGGCGGCAGCCGCTGGTCTGAGCACGCGGTGCGCGAGTTCACCGCGTTTGCCGAAGCGTGGTCCATTCCGGTGTACTGCTCGTTCCGCCGCCAGATGCTGTTCCCGGCCACACATGCCTGCTACGGCGGTGACCTGGGCCTGGGCGTCAACCCCAAGCTGCTGGCGCGCCTCAAGGCGTCGGACCTGGTGCTGGTGGTGGGCGGTCGCTTGTCGGAGGTGCCATCGCAGGGCTACGAGTTGTTCAACATCCCAACGCCCGCGCAGCCCCTGGTGCATGTGCATGCCGATGCGGACGAGCTAGGCAAGCTGTATCGCCCTACCCAGGCCATCCACGCCACGCCGCAGGCTTTCACTTCTGCGTTGAATTCTGTGCGACCCACGGCGGCAGTGCCCTGGAAGGCGCACGCTGAAGCGGCCCATGCCGAGTACCTGGCCTGGAGCGACACGGCGCCCATCCGCATCCCTGGCAACCTGCAAATGGGCCAGGTGATGCAGCACCTCAAAGACGTGCTGCCCGCCGACACCATCTTCTGCAACGGTGCAGGCAACTTTGCCACGTGGATTCACCGCTTCTGGCCCTTCACCACCTACGCGAGCCAGCTGGCGCCCACCAGCGGGTCGATGGGCTACGGTCTGCCCGCAGGCGTGGGCGGCAAGCGCCTGTGGCCACAGCGCGAGGTGGTGATCTTTGCGGGCGATGGCGACTTCCTCATGCACGGGCAAGAATTTGCGACCGCCGTGCAGTACGGCCTGCCCATCATCGTGGTGCTGCTGGACAACGCCATGTACGGCACCATCCGCATGCACCAGGAGCGCGAGTACCCCGGCCGCATCAGCGCCACGCAGCTCAAGAACCCCGACTTCAAGGCCTACGCCCAGGCCTTTGGCGGCCATGGCGAGCGGGTGGAGCGCACCGAAGACTTTGCCCCCGCGCTGGCCCGTGCCCGCGCCAGTGGCCTGCCCAGCGTGCTGCACTGCCTGATCGATCCCGAGGCGATCACGCCCACGGGCACGCTGCAGGGCATTCGCAGCGCAGCACTCTCCAGAAAATAGGCCCCATCTCGTACTCAGGCCCTTAGGCGCTCAGCCGGTCACGCGGGCGCCGCCCGACTGCCGCAGGGTCTGCACCAGCAGGTTCTGCAGGCTGTCCACCGCCTTGGAGCCGCGCGATGCGCGGCTGCGGTACACGGCCACCTCCATAGGGGCCAGTGGCCCCAGGCCTTGCTCGGCGCCGAGCACCTGCAGCTGCGGTGGCACGCTGCAGTGGGTGAGGGCGGCCACGGCCAGGCCACTTTCCACCGCTGCAATTTGCCCGGCCAGGCTGGAGCTGTGATAGACCACCTTGTAGCGGCGCCCCTGCTGCGCCAGCGCGTGGATGGCGCCGCGCCGCGCCAGGCTGGCCGATTCGTACACCGCAATCGGCAGCGGGTCACGCCTCCACAACTCGAACTGCGCCGACCCCACCCACACCATGGGCTCATGGAACAGCAGCGTGCCCCGGCGTGCGTGGTCGCGCGAGATCAGGGCCAGGTCCAGGTCGCCATTGGCCACACGCGGGATGAGTGCGGTGGACTGCTCGCAGTCCAGCTCAATCTCCACCGCACTGTGACGGGGTGCAAAGCGCTTGAGCACAGGCGTGAGGTAGCGCGCTGCGTAGTCATCCGGCACCCCCAGCCGCACCCGGCCTGTGAGGGCGTCGCCGTTCAGTGCGTCGTGCGCTTCTGCGTGCAGTTCCAGAATGCGGCGCGCATAGCCCAGCAGGGTTTCACCCTCGGGCGTGAGGTGCTGCTTGCGGGCATCGCGCTCCAGCAGTCGGTGGCCTACAGCGTCTTCGAGCTTCTTTAGCTGCATGCTGACCGCCGACTGGGACCGGTGCACCTCGGCCGCCGCGCCGGAGAGCGAGCCTGCATCCACCACAGCCACCAGGCACTGAAGCCAATCGAATTGCAAATCGCGGTAGCTCATGGATTATCCCAGTGATGATGTATTCGATGATCGAATGGTTGGTTTATAAATTATGCGCTTTGGATTGCAAAGGCTGGCAGCCACACTGCGGGCATGCAGCAGTCTTCCTCTACCGTTTCCGGCACATCCGCACCCGTGGTTCCAGCGTCCGCTTCACCTGTGGCCGTTGCCCACGTGCTGCCGGATGCCCGCCGGCTGGATGGCTGGGTCGCCTTCGTGCTGGGCAACGCGCTGCTGGGCACCATCGGCGTGTTTGTGCACGAGGCGCAGGCGGCGCCGTTGACAGTGACGTGGTTCCGGTGCGCGTTTGGCCTCATTGGGCTCACGTTGTGGATGGCCTGGCGCAACCGGTCATGGTCGGGACTTCGGCGGGGGCTCTGGGTGGGCTGGGCTGCTTTGCCGTGGGTGTTGCTGCTCAGTGGGCTCATGTTGGCGAGCTGGTGGCTGTTTTTCACCGCGATCCAGCAGGTGCCCACCGGGGTGGCGGTGGTGCTGTTCCATGTGCAACCGCTGTGGGTGTTGCTGCTGGGGGCTTGGTGGTTGAAAGAGTCCGTGCCCCGGCAGCGCGTGGTGTCGGTGCTGGTCGCCATGGTGGGGTTGGTCCTGGCCACGGGGGTTGCGGAGGGGGTGGCTCCATCGCGCGGTAGCCACGCGCCAGGCTACTGGGTGGGCGTGGGCCTGTGCCTGATCGGTGCGCTGTGCACAGCCACCGTCACCGTGGTCGCCAAACGCTTGGGGGTGCTGCCGCTGGGGACCCTCGCGTGGTGGCAATGTGCGCTGGGTGCGGCCGTGCTGTGGGTGGCCCCCGTGGGACACGGTTGGCCTGCCTGGGGAGTCTCCTGGGCATGGCTGGGTGGGTTGGGGCTGATCCACACCGGCTTGGCGTATACCTTGATGTACGCAGGCATGGCCCGCCTGGCGACGGCCCGGGTGGCGGTACTGCAGTTTGCTTACCCCACGGTCGCCATCGTGGTGGACTGGTTGTACTTTCAGCACACTTTGGGCGGTTGGCAGATGGCGGGTGTGGTGCTGATGCTGGGGGCCATCGGGGCCGGGGAACGCAGCGCGCGGCGCAATCGCTAATCATCCGCCTGCGGTAGGAGGGCGCCGCCCCGCACAATATCGGGTGTGACCGCCATCGAGCCCGATTCTCCTGAGACACCTCCTCCTGCGCAGGCTGCCCCTACCGGCAAGCTGCGCCGCATCGCGCACCTGGACATGGACGCGTTCTTTGCGTCCGTCGAGTTGCTGCGCTACCCGCAACTCAAAGGCTTGCCTGTGGTGATCGGTGGCGGGCGGCGCAAGGTGGACGAGCTGCTGCTGCGCGGGCCAGACGGCACCGAGGAGCGCGAGCGGCGCTTCATACCGGTGGAAGACTTTCCGCTGCTCAAGGACTACGTGGGCCGGGGTGTGATCACCACGGCCACCTACCCGGCGCGGCAGTTCGGCGTGGGCTCGGCCATGGGCATGATGAAGGCCGCCAAGCTGTGCCCGCAGGCCATCGTGCTGCCGGTGGATTTTGACGAGGTGCGACGCTTTTCGCGCCTGTTCAAGAGCACCATCACCGAGATCGCACCGGTGATGCAGGACCGGGGGGTGGACGAGGTGTACATCGACTTCACCGACGTGCCCGGCGGCCAGCGCGAAGGCGGGCGGGTGCTGGCGAGGCTCATCCAGAAAAGCATCTTTGATAGGACCGGGCTGACCTGCTCGATCGGCGTGGCGCCCAACCGGCTGCTGGCCAAGATGGCCAGCGAGTTCAACAAGCCCAACGGTATCTCCATCGTTTACGAGGAAGACCTGCAGAGCAAGATCTGGCCCTTGAACGTGCGCAAGATCAACGGCATCGGTCCCAAGGCGGGCGAGAAGCTGGCGCGGCTGGGCATTGAAACCATCGGGCAGCTTGCCGCGCAGGATGAGCAGTGGCTGATGGGCCACTTTGGCAAATCCACCGGCGCCTGGATGCACCGCGTGGCCTGGGGCCGAGACGACAGTCCGGTGGTGACCGAGAGCGAGCCAGTGAGCATGAGCCGCGAGACCACCTTCGACCGCGACCTGCATGCGGTGCGTGACCGGGCCGAGCTGGGCGCCATTTTTACCGACCTGTGCATGCGGCTGGCCGAAGATCTGCAGCGCAAGGGCTATGTGGCGCGCACCATCGGTATCAAGCTGCGCTACGACGACTTCAAGATCGCGACGCGTGACCACACCGCCAACAGCTACACCGCCGACGGGGCGACCATCCGGCAGCTGGCCGGGCAATGCCTCAAGCGCGTGCCGCTGGACAAGCGCCTGCGGCTGCTCGGCGTGCGGGCCAGCATACTGGCGCGGCGGGGGGAAGAGCCTGCGCTCGAGCCGCGTGCCACTGCGGCCGCAGAGGGGCGTCGGCGCGGGCGTCAGACAGAGGCGACCATGGAAACCGGGCAGCTTTTTTGATTGAGGCGGAGGATTTCCAAAAGGCGGTGAGCAGGCTTTCAGTGTTTGCGCTTTGAGGGGTGCGAGGAGGCACCTTTTTGGGGCAAAGCAGGGGAGGGAGCAGTTAGACTTGATTCGTATCAAGCGGTTACACATAACACGCCACAAAAAGCCGCGCCGCCTGCCCCTGCCGCAGGCCCTTCAGGAGCCTCGAATGCGCATCAATCTGCCAGTGACCCAGCAGAATTTTGACTACCCCGGTGATGAGCTGCTGGTGTCCAGCACCAACACCAAGGGTGAGATCACGCACTGCAACCCGGCGTTCGTGCGCGTCAGCGGTTACAGCTACGACGAACTCATTGGCCAGCCCCACAACATCATTCGCCACCCCGACATGCCGGCCGAGGCCTACAAGGACATGTGGCGCACCATTGGCCGGGGCGAGCCCTGGACGGGCTTGGTCAAGAACCGCCGCAAGAACGGCGACCACTACTGGGTGCGAGCCAACGTCACCCCCATCATGGAGGGCGGCAAGCCACGCGCCTATATGTCGGTGCGCACCAAGCCCAGCGCGGCCGAGATGGTGGCCGCCGAGGCCCTGTATGCACAGATGCGCAGCGAGGCGGCTTCGGGCGCAAGCAGCTTCTACCTGGACTCGGGCAACGTGCGCTACCGGGGCGTGCGTGGCTGGCAACAGCGCCTGGCGCAGATGGCGTTGCTGCCCCGCATGGCGATCCTGCTGCTGATGACGGTGCTGCTGGCCTTGGTGCCCGACGTGATGGGGCTGCAAGGCACCACCGCCTGGGTGGCCCGCCTGGTGCTGCTGTTGCTGGGGGCGGGGTGGACGCTGTGGCGCCTTCAGGCCACCGTGCTGCAGGGCGTGCACGATGCCACCCGCTTCGCGTCCGACATCTCGGCCTGCAACCTTGCCACGTCGGTGGGCGCCGACTACCCCCAGCCCCTGGGCGCGCTGATGCAGCGCCTGCAGCAGACCCAGGTCAACCTGCGCGCCGTGGTGGGCGACGTGCGCACCGAGGTGCGCAACTTCATCGAATCGGCCGACGAAATCGCACGCGGCGGCATGGACCTGTCAGCCCGCACCGAGTCGCAGGCAAGCAGCCTGGAAGAGACTGCCGCTGCGATGGAGCAACTGGCCAGCACGGTGCTGCAGACGTCGGAGACAGCGGCCAAGGTGTCGCACGAGAGCGCACAGAGCAGCGACATCGCCACACGTGGCGGCCAGGCGGTGCAGGAGGTGGGCGCGGCCATGCAGCAGATGAAGCTGTCGTCCACCAAGATCAGCGAGATCGTGGGCGTGATCGAGGGCATTGCCTTCCAGACCAACCTGCTGGCGCTCAACGCCGCCGTGGAGGCAGCCCGTGCAGGCGAGCAGGGCCGGGGCTTTGCGGTGGTGGCGGGCGAGGTGCGAGCCCTGGCGCAACGCAGCGCCAGCTCGGCCAAGGAGATCAGCGGCCTGATCGGCGTCACGGTGAACCAGATCGCCAGTGGCGCGCAGCAGATGGACCATGCGGGCACCACCATCGAGGGCGTCGTGCACGCCGTGGAGCGCGTGAGCACGCTGGTCCAGCAGATCAGCAGCGCCACCAAGGAGCAGTCGCAGGGCATTGCCCAGGTCAACGAGGCGGTGACGCAGCTCGACACCGTGACGCAGCAGAACGCCGCGCTGGTGGAGGAGTCGGCCGCCGCCGCCCAGGGCCTCAAGGAAAGCGCGGTGTCGCTGGGCCGCTCGGTGGATGTGTTCCGGCTGGGTTGAGCGGCATTGCAACGAACCGCCAAGGAACACTCGCACCTTGACGAATTCTTACTCGTAACTTACAGTGATTTTCCCGTTTTCCGGGAGATCACCATGACCCTCGACGAGCTGCAGCGCATCAAGCAGTGGCATGTGGCGCACAAGGCCGACCACCCGCTCGAATACCACCTGTGGGACCTGGTGCTGACGGTCTGGATGCTGGGCTGGGTGGGCTGGTTTCCCATCTGCGCTTTTGGCGAGCCCTGCGCCGCGCCGGTCTGCCTGATCGGCATTTTTGTCCCCAGCCTGTACGTTGCCTGGCGCACCCGCGCGCACTTGCGCCACACCCTGCGGTGCGACTGGATCGACGCGCGCAACTGACGGATGCGGTCGGTTGACGGGTGGCGGGGGCAGGCCTACTGCCGGGCAGTGCGCACGTTGCGCGGCAGGGCCTGCGGGTGGCTGGTGCGCAGGGGGTTGATGTCCAGCCCGCCCCGGCGCGTGTAGCGTGCATACACCGTGAGTTTGATGGGTTTGCAGCGTATCCACACGTCCACGAAGATGCGCTCCACACACTGCTCATGGAACTCGTTGTGGTTGCGAAAGCTCACCAGGTACTGCAGCAGCCCTTCCTGATTGATCTGCGGGCCGCTGTAGCTGATCTGCACGCTGCCCCAGTCGGGCTGGCCGGTCACCAGGCAGTTGCTCTTGAGCAGGTTGCTGGTCAGGGTTTCGGTCACGGGCGCTTCGTTGAATGTAGCCGTCAGCAGGTCGGGCGCGGGCTGGTAGCGCGTGCATTCCACGTCCAGCCGGTCCAGGCTCAGGCCGTCCAGCTCATGCACGGGCTCCTGGTCGAACAGCTCGGGCGCGATGAGCTTCACGCCCACGGTGGCGGGGTGGTCGGCGCCACGCCATACGGCTTCGCTGATGTCGGCGCGGATGCGGGCCTGCACCTCGGCCGCATCGGCAAAACGCGTGTTGTTGAAGCTGTTGAGATACAGCTTGAACGACTTGCTCTCGACGATGTTGGGTGTCTCGCAGGGCACGGTGATGTGCGCCAGCGCCACCTGCGGCTTGCCACGCGCATTCAGCCAGGACAACTCGAACGCCGTCCACAGGTCGGCCCCGAAGAAGGGCGCCGCGCCGCTAATACCGATCTCGGCCCGCTTGCCCGCGCGCGGGATGGGGAACAGCAGCGAGGCGTCGTACTGGTCCACATAGGCCGATGCCTTGCCGAGTTGGGATTGTTCTGGCGTGTTCATGGCCTGGTCTTTCGGGTGTGTGGGTTCCAAGGGGGTCTGTGCTATTGCTACTATTTTTATAGCTGCTGGCGCATGTTCGACTAGCGCATGCCGGGGTTTTTACTGAAATTCCCGCTCACGCAGCCATTTGGTGGCGATCCATTTGTCCCCGGCGATCACGGGGGCGCCGCCATGCAGGGTGCGGGTGGACGGGTGCGGGCGCTCGTAGCTGAAGAACACCGCGTTGCCACGCTGCGGCGCCACCTCCAGGTGCACGTCGGGGAAGGTGGTGCCGCCGCCTTTGTCAGGCGTGTTCAGGTACATCACCAGCGTGCCCACGCGCTGGCCGCCGCGCTGGATGATGCTGGGCGTGCCGGGCTCGGCGGGGTCGAAGTAGTCGTAGTGGGGCTTGTATTCGGCGCCGGGGCGGTAGTGCAGCACCTGCAGGCCTTCGCCGTTTTCGATGGGCCACTGGAGCAGGCGTGCAATGCGCTCCTCGATGCGCTGGATCAGGGGGCTTTGCCCGCGCTGGAAGAACATGCCGTCGCTGGTGCGGTCGGCATTGATCTCTTCGCCCCCGGTCTTGGTGGCCACGGTGAGCGAGCGTGCCATGCGGGGCTCTGCAGCGGCTATCAGGGCATCACACTCCTCGGGCGACAGCAGGTTGCCAAACACCACGATGCGCGGCTGTGCCATGGCCAGCAGCACATTCACGGTGCGGTCTCCGCAGTCCACCTGGGCGGGGGATTCATCCAGCCGGGGCTCGGGCACCCGCACGGCCGAGGGCAGGCCCTGCTGCACAGCCAGGTCGTTCAGGTGCTCCTGCAGCGTGATCTCCAGCGCATCCGCCGCCACGTCTTCGTCCCAGCCTGCGTCACGCATGGACTGCAGCACCACGGGTGCGGCGTAGCCCGCCTGGGCCTGCTCGATGATCCAGCGGCGCAACTCGGGGGTGATGGCCTGCCGCGCTGCGCTGGCGTGCTGGGTGGTGGTGCTGTCCGGGTGCTGGTCAGAACGCGATGCCATGGCGGTCCTTCAACAAGAGCAGGGTGGTGGGCGGATTTATGCGGAGGCCGGGGTCTTGCGCCGGAAGACCAGGCGCTCGGGCTCGGATGATGCCGGGGCAAAGGCATAGCCGTCCAGGTCAAACCCTTCGAGCTGCTGGGGCGTGGCAAGGCGGTGGGTGATGGCATAGCGCGCCATCAGGCCGCGTGCGCGCTTGGCAAAGAAGCTGATGATCTTGTAGTTGCCGCCCTTCCAGTCCTCGAACACGCATTCGATCACGCGGGCCTTGAGTGCCTTGCGGTCCACGGCCTTGAAGTATTCCTGCGAGGCGAGGTTGATCACCACTGGCATGGTGTCGGCGCGCAGCCGGGTGTTCAGGTGCTCGGCAATCTGGCGGCCCCAGAACTGGTACAGGTTGCTGCCTGCCTCGGTGGCCAGGCGCGTGCCCATCTCCAGGCGATAGGGCTGCATGCGGTCCAGCGGCCGCAGCACACCATACAGGCCGCTGAGGATGGCGACATGGCTCTGGGCCCAGTGCAGGTCGTCAGCGCTCAGGCTGCGGGCTTGCAGCCCCTCGTACACGTCGCCATTGAAGGCCAGCACCGCCTGGCGCGAGTTGTGGGCCGTGAAGCGGGGGCGCCAAGCCTGGTAGCGCGCCACGTTCAGCGCCGCGAGCGTGTCGCTCAGTTCCATCAGCGACGCGATCTGCTGCGGCGACTGCTCCCGCAGGACTTCGATCAGGGCCGTGGACTGCGGCACAAACTGGGGCGTGGTGTGCGGCAGGCCTTCGGGAACGGGTGTGTCGTAGTCGAGCGATTTGGCGGGAGACAGCAGGAACAGCATGGGGGCGAAGGGTCCGTGGATCTCGGGGGTGAAGTGTGGCCTGGAAAGCGCGGGTTGCCGGCAGCACCAGCGGCCTGAAATGGTACCTGCTGGACGACCGTCTTCTGTCGCTTGCGGGTATTGGCGCCCAGCACGTTGCTTGCTCAGTTGCCCAAAAAAAGAAGGCGACCTGAGCCGCCTTCTTGGTGCAGGCTGCAGCCCTGGGGCAGCAGCCATTGCAGCGCATCAGGCTGCGGGGGGCTGCTCAAACGGCAGCGCCATGGCCGACAGGTCGCGGCGGGTTTCCACCAGTACCAGCGGACCTTCGTCCAGCACCACCGCAGGGGGGCGCTCGCGGGGCACGCGGATGGGCTTGGGCTCGGCAGCGATGGCGGCCTGCACGGCAGCGATCTTGTCCGCGTCAGAGTTCACCCACTGCAGGCCTGATGCGGCAGCCACTTGCTGCAGTTCATCGATGGGCAGCGTGAACGCCTGAACGCGGGGCAGTCCCTTGGCTTGCGCAGCTGTTGCTACGGGTGCCTGGGCGGCTACCGCCGGTGCGGGTACTGCGACAGGCGCTGGTGCGGCCACCGGGGCGGCTGCAGGGTTTGCAACGGGCGCTGCAACAGCTGCCGCGGGCGCTGCGGCTGGCTCAGTGGCTGAAGCGGCTGGGGCTGCCACAGGAGCTGCGACAGGGGTTGCCACCGGTGCCACGGGCTCGGCGGCGGGCGCGTTGCTGAAGTAGCTGCGGCGCGGCGCCTCGTCCTGTGCCGGTGCGGGCTCGGCCTGGGTGGGGTCAAAGTCCAGCATCGCTGGCGCAGCTGCTTCGGCGTTGCCGTTGTTGTCGCGCGGGCCACGCTCGCCACGTTCGCGGCGGTCACGGCCATAGCGGTCGCGGGAGCGGCGCTCGCGGCGCTGCTCTTCGGTGGCGCCATTGCCGTTGGCGGGTGCGTCATTGCCGCTCAGGTCCAGGTCCGGCAGCGATGCCAGTGGAGCGGTGTCCGCAAAGTCACCAGCGGCGGCCGTGGCGCCTGCCTCCTGGGCCTCGACCGCGCGGGGAGCGCGTTCACCGCGTTCACCACGGTTGCCACCGCGATCACCCCGTTCGCGGCGCGGACCGCGCTCGCCACGGGGTTGCTGCGCCGGCTGGCCTTCTGCGCCACCGGTGTTGCCTGCGTTGGGGCCTTCCACCGGAGTGGTTGCAGCATTGGTGTTGTCACCATTCACGCCAGCGTTCAGGTTGCGCGGCTCGCTGTCGCGGCGGCCACGGCCCCCTTCACGGCCTTCGCCACGTCCGTTGCGGCCCCCTTCACGGCCTTCGCCTTCGGGACGGCGCTCTGCGTCGCGGGGTGGACGGCTGTCTGCATCGCGGGGAGCGCGGCCTTCGGCCGAGCGTTCGCCACGGCGGCCACGGCCTTCGCCAGAGCTGCCTTCGCGGTTGCCATCACGTGGTGCGCCTTCGCGCTGACCGTCCCGGTTGCCATCGCGGCCGCCACGGCGGCCACGGTTTTCACCGTTGCGGCCTTCACGGCGCGGTTCGCCACGGCTGGTGGTTTCGGCAGCGGCAGGTGCGGCTGCGGGCGATGCCGTTGTGACCGGGGTGGGGGCTGCCGGTGCGCTGCCAAAGCCAAACAGGCTCTTGAGCCAGGCGAAGAAGCCTTGCTCTTGCGGTGCGGCTGGGGCGGGTGCTGGAGCGGCTACTGGTGCCGGTGCAGGGGTGGCAGCGGCTGCAGGGCGTTGGCCACCACGGGGTGGGCGTGCGGCGCCTTCGGGGCGGGGCTCTGCCACGGGGGCGGGTGCGTCAGGCAGCACGCCCTTGATCACCGGGGTCTGCTTGTTGGTGGGCTCTTGCGAGCGGCGCGTCACGGCGGTGGGGTCTTCCACTTCTTCGGCGAGCTTGTAGCTGGCTTCGATGTGGTCCAGGCGCGGGTCGTCGTGCTTGAGGCGTTCCAGGCGGTAGTTGGGGGTTTCCAGCGTCTTGTTGGGCACCATCAGCACGGCCACGCGCTGCTTGAGTTCGATCTTGGCGATCTCGGTGCGCTTCTCGTTCAGCAGGAAAGAGGCCACTTCCACCGGCACCTGGCAGTGCACGGCAGCCGTGTTGTCCTTCATCGACTCTTCCTGGATGATGCGCAGGATCTGCAGCGCCGAGGACTCGGTGTCGCGGATGTGGCCCGAGCCGCCGCAGCGTGGGCAGGGGATGGACGAGCCTTCGCTCAAGGCGGGCTTCAGGCGCTGGCGGCTCATTTCCATCAGGCCGAACTTGCTGATGGTGCCGAACTGCACGCGGGCGCGGTCCTGGCGCAGCGCGTCGCGCAGGCGGTTTTCCACTTCGCGGCGGTTCTTGCTCTCCTCCATGTCGATGAAGTCGATCACGATCAGGCCGCCCAGGTCGCGCAGGCGCATCTGGCGCGCCACTTCGTCGGCGGCTTCCAGGTTGGTGCGGGTGGCGGTTTCCTCGATGTCGCCACCCTTGATGGCGCGGGCCGAGTTCACGTCCACGCTGACCAGCGCTTCGGTGTGGTCGATCACGATGGCGCCACCCGAGGGCAGCTGCACGGTGCGGGCGTAGGCCGATTCGATCTGGTGCTCGATCTGGAAGCGGCTGAACAGGGCGGCGTCGTCGCGGTAGCGCTTCACGCGGGCAGCATGCTCGGGCATGACGTGCGCCATGAACTGCTGTGCCTGTTCGTAGATGTCGTCGGTATCGATGAGGATGTCACCGATGTCATTGTTGAAGTAGTCGCGGATCGCGCGGATCACCAGGCTCGATTCCTGATAGATCAGGAAGGCGCCCTTGCCACCCTTGGCGGCGCCGTCGATAGCGTTCCACAGCTTGAGCAGGTAGTTCAGGTCCCACTGCAGCTCGGGCGCGGTGCGGCCAATGCCGGCGGTGCGCGCGATGATGGACATGCCGTTCGGGTATTCCAGCTGGTCCATCGCCTCCTTGAGCTCGGCGCGGTCCTCGCCCTCAATGCGGCGTGAAACGCCACCGCCACGGGGGTTGTTGGGCATCAGCACCACATAGCGGCCGGCCAGCGAGACGAAGGTGGTCAGGGCCGCGCCCTTGTTGCCGCGTTCTTCTTTTTCGACCTGGACCAGCAGTTCCTGGCCTTCCTTGATCACTTCATTGATGCGCGCATGGCTGGGCGAGACACCGGGGGTGAAGTAGCTGCGCGAGATTTCCTTGAACGGCAGGAAACCGTGGCGGTCTTCGCCGTAGTCCACAAAACAGGCTTCCAGCGAAGGCTCGACGCGGGTGACGACGGCCTTATAGATGTTGCCCTTGCGCTGTTCGCGCCCTTCGATTTCGATTTCGTAGTCGAGGAGCTTTTGTCCGTCGACGATGGCCAGGCGCCGTTCTTCGGGCTGCGTGGCGTTGATGAGCATCCGCTTCATGATGCGATTCCTTCAGTGTTTCGCGAACAGCAGCGGTGCAGCCCACCTGACCCACAGGGAGGGCTGCGCGGGCTGCCGCCCACAGTTTCCAAACCAATACAACAAGCTCTACAGGAGCTGTGAATGCCTGGACTGACGCATCGAAACGAAGGGAATTGCCGGGAATGCCAATGATCTGCCGCGCTCTAGCGCAGCATCGTGAGGCAGGGGCGCGTGGATGGGGGCGAGTGGTAGGAGCGCAGTTTTGCTAGCAAAAGAGTAGCTGATTGCGCTTGCTGGCTGGGCGTTGGGGCTGAATTGGAGCGTGCAGCCGGGGGCATCAGCCACCGCCACAAGGTCACCATCCAGCTCATCAACAACCACATGCTCGCTTTGATCCGCTGACAGGCTGCGCCCGGGTAGGGAACATCTGCCAGCTTGGGGGATTCCGTATCAGTGTTTCAATCTGTCAGCCCGCCGCACGGCGTGCTGGCCACCACAGGCATCTGGCCTGCAATCTGCGCGCACGACGCCCGGTGGCATCGACCTGCCTGCGTGAGGGGCAAGGGCTGTGTGGACTAAACTCCAGACAAATCAACCACTTACATAACAACGCGCAGGTGAAACACATTATAGGGGCCAAACCGCCCACAGCCCCTGCGGGGCTTCCCGCAGCCCGCCTGGTGGAAGTGGATGCTGACTCCGCTGGCCAGCGGCTCGATAACTTTTTGATACGCCACTTGAAAGGCGTGCCAAAAACGCATGTCTACCGCATCATCCGCAGCGGTGAGGTCCGCATCAACAAAGGCCGCGTGAGCGCCGACACCCGCGTGGAAGCAGGAGATGTGGTGCGCCTGCCGCCCGTGCGCATCTCCGACAAGGTGGCCGAGAAGGCCGAGCGTCCGGCGCCTGCGCGCGAATTTCCCATCCTGCTCGAAGACGAGCACCTGATTGCCCTGGACAAGCCTGCGGGCGTGGCGGTGCACGGCGGCAGCGGCGTGAGTTTTGGCGTGATTGAGCAATTGCGCCAGGCGCGGCCGGCGTCCAAGTTCCTGGAACTGGTGCACCGTCTGGACCGCGAGACCTCGGGCATCCTGCTGGTGGCCAAGAAGCGGTCAGCGCTCACTCACCTGCAAGACCAGTTCCGTGAGCGCGAGACAGGCAAGACCTATCTGGCACTCGTCACGGGCACCTGGCCTGCCAACAAAAAGGTCATCGACCTGCCACTGCACAAGTACCTGCAGGCCGACGGCGAGCGCCGCGTGCGTGTGACCACGGCCGATGACCCGGATGGCATGCGCTCCATCACGCTGGTCAAGGTGCGCAGCACCGTGCCCGCGCGCGCCGCTCAAGGCCTGCCGGCGATGTCCCTGCTGGAGGTGACCATCAAGACCGGCCGCACCCATCAGATCCGTGTGCACCTGGCCAGCCAGGGCCACGCCATCGTGGGTGACGATAAATACGGTGACTTTGACCTCAACAAGCGCCTGCAGAAGCTCTCGATGAAGCGCATGTTCCTGCACGCATGGCGGTTACAGTTCAACCACCCCGCCTCGGGCGAGCGTGTGCAACTGATTGCCGAGCTACCCCCTGAGCTGGCCGATTTTGTGTCCCCTGCCTGACGATCCTGCGCGAAGAACCCCCTCCATGTCTGCCAAAAACTTCCGTCCGCGCCGCTTCGACCTCATTGCCTTTGACTGGGATGGAACCCTGTTCGACTCCACCGCCATCATCGTGCGCTGCATCCAGGCAGCGGTGCGCGACGTGGGCGGCACGGTACCCACAGACAAGGAGGCCGCCTATGTGATTGGCATGGGCCTGATGCAGGCGCTGGCCCATGCCGCCCCCGACGTGCCGCCCGAAAAGTACACCGAGCTGGGCAACCGCTACCGCTTCCACTACATCCAGCACCAGGACGACCTGAGCCTGTTCGACGGCGTGTTGCCGCTGTTGAACGATCTGCGTGAACGTGGGCACCTGCTGGCCGTGGCCACAGGCAAAAGCCGGCGCGGGCTGGACGAGGCGCTGCATTCGGTGGATTTGCGCGGCGTGTTCGACGGCTCCCGCACCGCCGACCAGACCGCTGGCAAGCCGCACCCCCTGATGCTGCAGGAGCTGATGGCCGAATTTGACGTGGCGCCTGAGCGCCTGCTGATGATTGGCGACACCACCCATGACCTGCAGATGGCGGTCAACGCGGGCTGCGCGAGCGTAGGGGTGAGCTATGGCGCACACGAGCCCGACGCCTTTCATGCCCTCCAGCCGCTGGCGGTTGTGCATTCGGTGCGCGAGCTGCACGACTGGCTGCTGCACAACGCTTGACGCGGGTATCGGAGCGGGACGAGCCCATGACCATACTCTCCACTGATCAGCCTATCGCGCTGTGCAACAGTGCCGACCTTGTCGATGGAGGCTTGGCCGTGCCGTTTGATGTGCAGTACGCAGGCCAGACGTGCAGGGCCTTTGCGATTCGCTACCGAGGCCTCCCGCACGCTTACCTCAACCGCTGCACCCATGTGGCGATGGAGATGGACTACCAGCCCAACCGCTTTTTTGATGACACAGGCAATTGGCTGTTGTGTGCCACCCACGGGGCGGCCTACTTGCCCCATACCGGCCAGTGCGCGGGAGGTCCCTGCCGCGGTGGGCTGGTCAAAATTGCCCTGTCGGAGAGCGATGGTGTGGTGCGCTGGCATACTGCCTACAACCTGCAGCCTGTAGAGTTCTAGAAAATCCAGATGAATTACCCTGATGTGCTGCCGCCCGATGTGGGCCACCGCAAAGCGCGGGCCGCAGCGGTGCAGTGCCCAGGACCCATGACATGACTGACCCCCAGCAGCCCGCCTCGTCGGGCTTTGACCCCAAAAGCAATTCCGCCCCCGATCTGTGGGCGCAAGCAGCTACTAATTCAGGAGCCCCTGTGAGCGATTCATCGCGTGAACCCGGGTGGGAACGCGCCACGCTGGAAAAGCTGGCCTTTGCCGCCCTCAACGAACAACGCAGCGCCCGCCGCTGGAAGATTTTTTTCCGCCTGACATGGCTGGTGTTGTTTGCTGCTGTTGCGTTCGTGGCCCTGCGACAGGCGTCGCCCAGCACCAGCAAAAGCACGCCGCACACCGCCGTGGTGGACATCAAGGGCGAGATCGCCAGTGGCGCCGAGGCCAGTGCCGAGTTTGTGGTGGCCGCCATGCGCAGCGCGCTGGAAGATGAGGGCTCGCAAGCGCTGGTGCTGCTCATCAACTCGCCCGGTGGCAGCCCGGTGCAGGCCGGCATCATCAACGACGAGATCGTGCGCCTGAAAGCCAAGCACAACAAGCCGATCTACGCCGTGGTCGAAGAAACCTGCGCCTCGGCTGCCTACTACATTGCAGCCGCCGCCGACGATATCTACGTGGACAAGGCCAGCATCGTGGGCAGCATTGGTGTGCTGATGGACGGTTTTGGGTTCACCGGTGTGATGGAGAAGGTGGGCGTGGAGCGCCGCTTGCTCACTGCAGGCGAGAACAAGGGTTTTCTGGACCCCTTCAGTCCGCAGACCGAGAAGCAGCGCGCCTACGCGCAGACCATGCTCGACCAGATCCACCAACAGTTCATTGCCGTGGTGAAAGCAGGGCGCGGTGACCGTCTCAAGACCACGCCCGATACCTTCAGCGGATTGTTCTGGACGGGCCAGCAGGCCGTGGAAATGGGCCTGGCGGACAAGCTGGGCAACCTGGACTATGTCGCGCGCGAAGTGGTCAAGGCCGAAGACATCATCGACTACACCCGCCGCGACAACGTGGCCGAGCGCCTGGCCAAGCGGTTTGGCGCGGCGGTGGGCATGGGCGCCGTCAAGTCACTGGCCATATCGGGGCCACAGTTGCGCTGATATTCGCCTCGGAGTCGGCAGGGGGCGTGATCATCCGCGCAAGCCCTTGCATTGACGGCAGATGTCTATTCGGAGCCCCGGCAGAGGGATCTGCCGGGGCTTTTTGTTGGGCCCAATTTCGCTGTGCCGCCGTGCCGGTGTGGGGCCGTTGTGCAGCGGTCTAAGGGTTTTGGGGGTGTTTTGGGGCGGTTGCGCTAGTGGAATATGCCTGGAATGCTCCTGAATATGTAGCATTCCAGGCGCCTCGCCCGTAGCGTGTTACCCCGTCGCTGTCTCAACGCCCCAGCGCAAACACCACGGGGGTGCGGTTGTCCGGCGGTGCGGGCTGCTGCTTCCACTGGCGCACCAGCTGGCTTTGCACCCGCGCGTCGGGCAGGGTCAGGCCGCTGGCCAGCGCCAGCCGGGTGTGCGGCTGCAGGGTCTGAACCAGTGCCTGCCACAGGGCCGGGTTGCGGTACGGGGTCTCGATGAACAACTGGGTCTGGCCCGTGCGCAGCGCGATGCCTTCCAGCTCCTTGATGCGCTGTGTGCGCTCTTGTCCGTCTTGTGGCAGGTAGCCGACGAAGGCGAAGTTTTGTCCATTGAGGCCACTGGCGGCCAGGGCCAGCAGCAGCGACACCGGCCCTACCAACGGCACCACGCGCAGGCCCAGGTCGTGCGCAGCCCGCACCACCGACGAGCCAGGGTCGGCCACTGCGGGCATGCCCGCTTCGCTGACCAGGCCGATGTCGTGCCCGTTCAGGGCCGCAGCCAGCAACGGGCGGGCGTCGAACGGCGCTGAGCCTTTGTCGCCGTGGTCGCCTTTTTTGTGCACTTCACGCGGCAACTCGGTGATCTGCTGTTGCTGCAGAGAGAGGGCCAGGGGGTGCAGCGCGTCAATGCGCTTGAGATAGGCGCGCGTGCTCTTGGCGTTTTCGCACACCCAGTGGGTCAGGCGGGCGGCTGTCTGCAGGGTGGCCGAGGGCAGGGCATCCTGCAGTGGGGCCTGGGTGTCGCAGCCAAAGTCGAGGGGGGCGGGTACCAGGTACAGCGTGCCGGTTCTTACGTTCATGGCAGCACCAGCCCTGCTGCGCGCAGCATGCGGCATGTGCGGATCAGTGGCAGCCCGACGAGTGCCGTGGGGTCGTCGCTGTGGATGGCGTCCAGCAGGGCAATACCAAGGCCTTCGCTCTTGGCGCTGCCTGCGCAGTCGTAGGGCTGTTCGGCGCGCAGGTAGCGCTCGATTTCTTCATCCGACAGGTCGCGGAACTTCACCTCTACGGGGGCGAGGTCCACCTGTTCAAAGCCGGTGGCCGCGCACACCACCGCCAGGGCGGTCTGGAACACCACCGTCTGGCCGCGCATCTGGCGCAACTGCTGCACCGCGCGATCGTGCTGGCCCGGTTTGCCCAGCGGCTCCCCGGCCAGGTCGGCCACCTGGTCGGATCCGATCACCACGGCTTCGGGGTGCTGCCGCGCCACAGCTTGTGCTTTGGCCAGAGCCAGGCGCAAGGCCAGGGCGCGGGGCGCCTCGCCGGGCAGGGGGGTCTCATCGACATGGGGGGCGGTCACTTCGAAAGGCAGATTCAGCCGTTCCAGCAATTCGCGCCGGTAGCGCGAGGTCGAGCCCAATACCAGAGGGCGTTGCGGGGAGGGGGATTGATGCATGCGCCGATTCTCTTACACTGCCGCCATGACCAAGGAATTCTCCGCACAGCGCCTCGACGTGAAAGCCTTCGCACAGGCGGGCGGTCGGCTGGCGGGACACGACTCGCTGCTGAAGTACGAACGCCTGGCGCAAGAGGCCAAAGGCCTGCACCCCGACCTGTTGGTGGACTGGGATGCGACGGGCGAAGTGCGCACTGCCCTGGGAGGCATGGGGCAGGTCTGGCTGCATATCAAAGTGCGCGCCAGCTTCCCCATGGAGTGCCAGCGCTGCCTGACGCCGGTCGATGTGCCCCTGGAGGTGGATCGTGAGTTCCGCTTTGTGGCGGACGAAGCCACGGCCGAGGCCCTGGACGATGAGAGCGAAGAGGACCTGCTGGCCCTGAGCCGCGAGTTTGATCTGCACGAACTCATCGAAGACGAACTGTTGATGGCGTTGCCCGTGGTGCCCAAACACGACGAGTGCCCGACCTCGGTGCCGCTGGCGTCTTCGGATGACGATTTTGAAGAAGCCAACGCCGAAAAACCCAACCCGTTTGCCGCGCTGGCAGCCTTGCGCAAAGACGCCAAAGACTGATTCATCGACCCAAAAATCATTTGGGTTATAATCGTGGGCTTCACGCGAACCCCATCGTGTCTTTTTGGGCTGATCGCGTTTTTACCAACCTATTCCAGATCAGGAGCCATCATGGCCGTTCAGCAAAACAAAAAGTCCCCTTCCAAGCGCGGTATGCACCGCTCGCACAATGCCCTGAATGTGCCAGGCATTGCCGTGGAACCCACTACCGGTGAAACGCACCTGCGTCACCACATCAGCCCCAACGGCTTCTACCGTGGCCGTCAGGTGCTGAAGAACAAGTCTGAAGCCTGACCTTCACTCCATCCAAAGGCCCGTTGCTACACGCCCTGTAGCGCGGGCCTTTGTTTTGACCGTCGTATTCATTTCTCGGCCCTTTGGGCCGGCCGGACAAGTCGCCCATGATCACACTGGCTGTTGACTGCATGGGGGGCGACCATGGCCCCCGCGTCACGCTCGCGGCGTGCCGCCAGTTTCTCGACCACCACCCGGATGCCCGTCTGCTGCTCGTTGGCCTGGCGGACAGCCTGCAATCGTTCTCCCACGACCGAGCCACCATCGTTCCCGCCGCCGAAGTGGTCGCTATGGATGACCCGGTGGAAGTGGCCTTGCGCAAGAAGAAAGATTCTTCGATGCGCGTGGCCATCCAGCAAGTCAAGGATGGCACGGCTTCGGCGGCCGTGTCTGCGGGCAATACCGGTGCCTTGATGGCCATTGCCCGCTATCTGCTCAAGACTTTGGACGGTATCGACCGTCCTGCCATCGCTACCCAGCTGCCCAACGCCACCGGTGGTGCCACGACGGTGCTGGACCTGGGGGCCAACGTCGATTGCTCGGCCGAGCACCTGCTGCAGTTCGCCGTGATGGGCTCTGCCCTGGTATCCGTCCTTCAGGAGGGTGGCGAGCCCACGGTGGGTTTGCTGAACATTGGAGAAGAGGTCATCAAAGGCAGTGAGGTGATCAAAAAGGCGGGTGAATTGCTGCGATCTGCGGCTAATTCCGGTGATTTGAACTTCTATGGCAATGTCGAGGGCAACGATATCTTCAAGGGGACGGTGGATATCGTGGTCTGTGATGGTTTTGTGGGCAATGTGGCGCTCAAGGCCAGCGAAGGTGTGGCCTCGATGATCATCGGAGCACTTAAAACCGAATTTTCGCGCCACATTTTTACCAAAATGGCCGCTATCGTCGCCTATCCGATCTTAAAAGCATTGATGAAGCGCATGGATTACCGCCGTTACAACGGCGCGGCGCTGCTCGGCCTGCGCGGGCTGGTGTTCAAGAGCCACGGATCGGCAGACGCCATGGCTTTCGAGCAGGCGTTGAACCGGGCGTATGATGCAGCCCGCAACAACCTGCTCGACCGTGTCCGGACCCGGATTGCGCACGCGGCGCCCCTGCTGGCGCCTGCAGATGCCCAGCCCCAGCCTGGCGTTGCGGCGACCGCAAAATAATGAGACGTTATTCCCGCATTACCGGCACCGGCAGCTACCTGCCTCCCCGCCGGTTGACCAACGCTGATCTGGTTGCCGAACTGGGCCAGCGCGGTATCGAAACCTCCGATGAATGGATTGTGGAGCGCACCGGCATCCGGGCGCGCCACTTTGCGGCCCCGGATGTGACCGCCAGCGACTTGGGGTTGGAGGCAGCGCGCAATGCCCTGCAGGCCGCCGGCCTGCAGCCCACCGATATCGATCTGATCATCGTGGCCACGTCCACGCCGGACATGGTGTTCCCGTCCGTTGCTTGTATCTTGCAGAACAAGCTGGGTGCCAATGGATGCCCTGCGTTTGATGTGCAAGCTGTGTGCAGCGGTTTTGTCTATGCCCTGTCGGTGGCGGACGCCATGATCCAGACAGGTGCTGCCAATCGCGCGCTGGTGGTTGGTGCAGAGGTTTTCAGCCGCATCCTGGACTTCAACGACCGCACCACCTGTGTGTTGTTCGGTGATGGTGCGGGCGCTGTGGTGCTGGAGGCCTCTGACACGCCTGGCATTCTGTCGAGCGACCTGCACGCCGACGGCAAGCATGTCGATATTTTGTGTGTGCCCGGCAATGTGTCCGGCGGCAAGGTGCTTGGGGACCCGGTCCTCAAAATGGACGGACAGGCGGTCTTCAAGCTGGCAGTGGGTGTGCTGGAAAAGGCGGCCCACGCGGCCCTGGCCAAGGCCGGGCTGACCGAGGCCGATATCGATTGGCTGATCCCGCACCAGGCCAACATCCGCATCATGCAGAGCACCGCCCGCAAACTGAAGATGTCCATGGACAAGGTGGTGGTCACGGTGGACCAACACGGCAACACCTCGGCAGCCTCCATTCCGCTGGCTTTGGACCATGGGGTGCGCACCGGTCAGGTCAAGAAAGGCGAAACCCTGCTGCTCGAAGGTGTGGGTGGTGGTTTCACCTGGGGTGCTGTGCTCCTGAAGTTGTAGCTGCTGGCGCAATAAGTACCTGCGCTACCGGTCAGTTTCATCATATTTCTGGATTTTTCATGAAGTCTTTTGCATTTGTCTTTCCGGGGCAAGGCTCGCAATCGGTTGGCATGCTCGATGGTTGGGGTGACCACCCGGTGGTGGCGCAGACCCTGCAGGAAGCCTCGGATGCTCTGGGTGAGGATGTCGGCCTGCTGATCAAGGAAGGCCCCAAGGAGGCTTTGGCCCTGACCACCAACACCCAGCCGGTGATGCTGGTCGCTGGCGTGGCGGCATGGCGGGTGTGGCGCGCAGAAGGCGGCGCAGCCCCGGTGGCCGTTGCCGGGCATTCGCTGGGTGAATACTCTGCCCTGGTGGCGGCTGGTGTGTTGACGCTCGCGCAGGCGGCCCCGCTGGTGCGGCTGCGTGCGGCGGCCATGCAAGAGGCGGTGCCTGTCGGCACCGGCGCCATGGCAGCCATTCTGGGCATGGAGGCTTCCAAGGTCATCGCTGGTTGTGCCGAGGCTTTGGCATCGTTCGGGCCAGATACGGCTGAGGTGGTGGAGGCTGTCAATTTCAACGACCCGATCCAGACCGTGATCGCCGGTACCAAGGCGGGTGTGGACAAGGCCTGCGAGGTGCTCAAGGCGGCGGGCGCCAAGCGCGCATTGCCCCTGCCAGTGTCGGCGCCTTTCCATTCCAGCCTGATGAAGCCTGCGGCTGAAAAGCTGCGTATGGCGCTGGCGGAGGTTGCGCTTGCTACCCCTCAGATTCCGGTGGTCAACAACGTGGACGTGGTGGTGCAGCAAGACGCTGATGCCATTCGCGAAGCGCTCTACCGCCAGGCCTTTGGCCCCGTGCGCTGGGTGGAATGCGTGCACGCGCTGAAAGGCCGTGGTGTGACGCACATCATTGAATGTGGCCCTGGCAAGGTGCTGGCAGGCCTCACCAAACGCATCGACCCTGAACTGGTCGGCGCAGCATTGTTTGACTCGGCCACACTGGCTGAAACCCGGGAGTTGTTGGCATGACGGAATCGACCCAGACAGCAGTGCAGGCAGCGCAAGTGGCGCTGGTGACCGGTGCATCGCGCGGCATCGGTGCTGCCATTGCCCTGGAGTTGGCGGTGCGCGGCTACCAGGTGGTGGGTACAGCCACCACGGATGAAGGCGCTGTGCGCATCAGCCAAGCGCTGTCGGCTTACCCTGGTTGCCGCGGTGCCAATCTGAACGTGAACGATGTGGCTGCGGTCGAGGCCCTGATGGACGCCATCGTCAAGCAGCAAGGCGGCCTGCATGTGCTGGTGAACAACGCGGGCATTACGCGCGACACTCTGGCCATGCGCATGAAGGACGACGACTGGGATGCCGTGCTGGACACCAATCTCAAGGCGGTATTCCGCACGAGCCGCGCCGCGATCCGGCCGATGATGAAGCAGCGCTTTGGGCGCATCATCAGCATCACCAGCGTGGTGGGTGCGTCGGGCAATCCAGGCCAGGCCAATTACGCTGCGGCCAAGGCGGGTGTGGCGGGCATGACGCGCGCACTGGCCCGTGAGCTGGGCAGCCGCAGTATCACCGTGAACTGCGTGGCACCCGGTTTCATCGAGACCGACATGACCTCCGTGTTGCCCGAAGAGCAGCAAAAAGCGCTCAATGCGCAGATCCCGCTGGGTCACATGGGCAAGCCGGCCGACATCGCGCACGCAGTGGCGTACCTTGCCTCGCGCGAGGCTGGCTATGTGACGGGGCAGGAGTTGCATGTCAATGGCGGCATGTACATGTAGTTATTGAAAGTTAACGCCGGTTCATCCGGACGGCGGGTCGTTTAGGGGCTTCTCCTTAAGCGGCTAGAATCGCGGATTCATTCACAACCCCCAGAGGGAAACCATGAGCGATATCGAAGCACGCGTCAAAAAAATCATTGCCGAACAACTCGGTGTGGAAGAGTC